>WLWI01000056.1_pt1 | contig 192278 bp, 181 predicted proteins | sample 6701501 | NCBI WGS metagenome assembly WLWI01 (sample SAMN12718690, study PRJNA515312) | sponge metagenome | isolation source: marine sponge | host: Mycale hentscheli | place: New Zealand: South Island, Marlborough, Capsize Point | collected 2014-11-01 | reverse complement strand
ATAACTCCGTCTTCTGCGCAGACGTTAAACCTGGACGATACCTTTGACCCATATCCAATCACTCCATCTTTGCTTCCAAGATAAAGTGTTGCGTCGACCAGTTGAGATCACCGGGGTAATGCGGCCGTGAACTGCCATTGGTGATGACGACCGTTTGTGATCCTAAGCGGACAAATGCCCTTTCCGCCAGTTACTGGAGGAATAAACATTGCACGTTGAACGCGATCGGATCACGCCTTTGTGTGTAACTTCTGGTGGCTCGACGATTGCCGACAACAGACGGCCAGTTGAAACTGTATTTCCTTGTTAAAGAGCCGCTTTATGAACAAAATATTATTTTAAGATGGGAGGGTAGAATGTAATGAGACAACGTGTGCAAGGAAATGCGCCGGACAAGCGCCATAATAGAGTGCTCGACTTTCTTGTTCTTGGCCTTGTGTTTTTGGTCGTAGTTACGACAGCCGACGTTGCCTCTTCTGCCCAAGTAAAAATTGTTCACCAAGATGGTACTGTCGATGAAATCACAACTAGTGGCGCGACCCCGCAGATCCAAGTTCAGCAGGGAGATAAGATCGAGGTCCTAAACGCGACGCTGACATCGGCTACGGTCGACGGAAATAATTATGTCGTCACTATGACTGATCCGTCGGGCACGATGGAGATCACCTTCGTCGATCTGTTTTTGTTGCTGGAAACCGTCGACCCAACCACTACCCCAGCTGACGCTGTCGGTGCTGAAACAACGGTTTTGGTTATTGGAGAGACCGCGATCACTAGTATCGTGGATGCCTTGAGATCCATTCCCTCCGACGGCTCCGGCTCCGGCGACACCTCTGAAGTGACGGATCGCAGCATTAAAGCTGCCCGTGTATTCGCCGGCCCCGATCAATATCCGCCATTGAAGTTCGCTGCTTATGGGATAATGGCATTCCCATTGCGAGCTTCGGAATTTAACCGCGACCGCCATTTAATGATTTGTCGTGCGTATGTCGCGGGTATCCTCACGTCGAGGACACTAACCAATCTAGGTATTTCACATACGCAGCAAATGTTCACAACGTGGCCGGTGACAACTAACGCCGTTGCAGATGACCTCAATCGGACGCCGCCCAGTTTTTATGCAGGAGTTTGTAAATTTGCTGTGGATAGTTACGGATTAGAGGTGGCCGCACAAGCTCTCCGGGACGCTGAACTTGCAAATGTGGATACGTCTGGTAGAGGCCCTTATCTCCTTGCTTGGTCTCCTCCGTCCAAAAAGGGAATGAGAGAAGCCTTGGTGCTAGTTTCAGATCTTTCCAATGTCACTACGGAAGAACAGGCTCAGCAGATGTTGCGTTCGTGGACCCGTAGAATCGAGCAGACACCAGGTTTATGGCGCAACGGCTGGAATAAGGAACGGCTTCGCATTGAGATACGCCATTGGGTCGATAGATATGGCCCTGGGATTTTAACGATGTTTGAACAGTAGGAGACAAGATATCATGTTTGCAGTCGTACCCAAACTCGGTGTTAGTGGTGGCGTCGGTCTTCTGCTTGGACTTGTTGCTGTGTGGTGGGTGGAACCAACAACGAATGCCGGCATTGCTCTTCTGATTGGAATTTTTATTGTCGCCTCCATGGTTGTCAGCGGGATTGCCACGCTCATTATCGGCAAAAAAAGAAGCGGTAATTAATTCAGGTTCATCCCAATGTTTATTGAACTACCGTAATAGTCCCATCCAAAAAAATAAGCCGATAACCAAAAAAGGGGCGTGGTCTTGTGCGGCAGCTGTAAATACTAGACGCTGTATCTCTATTTTTTGCTTAACTTCTGTAAATGGCTATTTCCGGCCGTCAGCCCCGCGCAAAGTTACGTCCGCTATTGACGGTGGTCTCAACAGGTGGACGCAACACTTTATCTTTTTTGGAAAGGTGGAGTGTTCAGATGAAGCGCCGACGTCGGATATATTTTACAGCGGAGCAGAAGAGCGAGATATGGGATCGCTGGCAACGCGGTGAGTCCATGAGTTCAATTGGGCGTGGGTTTGAACGGGAATCGTCATCGATCTACCCGCTTCTATCGCGGACAGGAGGCATTCGGCCTCCGGAGCGAAAGCGCTCCAGATTATCCCTGACGCTAGGGGAGCGTGAAGAGATATCCAGAGGCCTTGAGGGCCGCTTGTCGTTGCGTTGTATTGCCCGGCAATTGCAGCGCTCGGCCTCGACAATCAGCCGCGAAGTTAAGCGCAATGGCGGCACAGATCATTATAGGGCGGTCCGGTCTGATCAAGCCGCTTGAGATCGTGCCCGTCGCCCTAAGCTTTGCAAGCTGGCTTGCAACAGATCCTTGTGCCGAACAATATCCAGGAAGCTTCAGTTGAACTGGTCTCCTGAGCAGATTGCAGGATGGCTTAAGCGGTCGCACCCGCGGGAAGAGCACAATCAGGTGTCGCACGAGACGATCTATCGCAGCTTATTCGTTCAAGCGCGCGGTGTGCTTAAGAAGGAGTTGATGCAGTACCTTCGCTCGCAGCGCACCATGCGCCGTTCCAGACACGCCAGTTTGAAGCGCGACGGGCTGGGCCAGATAAAGGACGCCGTATCGATCAGCGAAAGACCTGCTTCAATCGAAGATCGTGCTGTTCCCGGCCATTGGGAGGGTGATCTTATCGCGGGCTCAGGGAACAGTTATATAGCGACCCTTGTCGAGCGGCATACGCGTTACGTGATGCTGGTCAAAGTGCAAAACAAAGACACGGAAAGTGTCGTATCGGCCTTGATAAAACAGGCCCATAAATTACCCCGGGAACTCTATAAATCTCTGACATGGGATCGGGGCAAGGAACTTGCAGATCACCGCCGCTTTACACTGGCAACCGATGTCGATGTGTACTTCTGCGATCCGCAAAGCCCGTGGCAACGCGGTTCGAACGAGAACACTAATCGATTGCTCAGGCAGTACCTTCCAAAGGGAACGGACTTGTCCGTGCATTCACAGGCCCATCTTAACAAGATCGCCCGCCAGCTAAACGGACGACCCAGAAAGACATTGCAATTTGAAACACCGGCTGAAAAATTTAACCAATGTGTTGCGATGATCGGTTGAGCTCACCAATGTATAGCGGCCGTGATCTGTTAGAAGAAACGCCGACGCGGCGACACCCTGCTAAACCGTCCTATTATGTCGGTAACACGGCTGACCGCAGCCCTGCGCGTCGTCGCTACTCCGCCGGCGAAGGCGCTGCGCCGCTGTCGGCCAGGCGTCGACGTTGACGCCAGGCGGTGACGTTTTCGCGGGCCATCAGGGCGCTCGGCGTGATGATCAGGGTCAGCACGGTGGAGAAGGTGAGGCCGGCGGCGATGGCGGTGGCCAGTTGCACCCACCATTGGGTCGAGGGCGAGCCGATCGCCACCTCGCGGCTGACGAAGTCGATATTGATCTGCAGCACCATGGGCATCAGGCCGAGGATGGTGGTCACGGTGGTCAGCAGTACCGGGCGCAGGCGTTGCGCGCCGGTTAACAGGATCGCCTGCATCGGGTCGGCGATTTGTTTGCGCAGCCGGTCATGGGTGTCGAGCAGCACGATATTGTTGTTCACCACAATACCGGCGAGCGCGATCACGCCGATGCCGCTCATCACGATGCCGAACGGCTGGCCGATGATCAGCAGGCCGAGCATCACGCCGACGGTCGACATGATCACCGCCGACAGTATCAGCAGGGCGGAATAGAAGCTGTTGAACTGGGTGACCAGAATAATCGCCATGAGGAACAGAGCCACGGCGAAGGCTTTTTTGAGGAAGTCTTGCGCGTTCTTCTGCTCTTCGTCCTCGCCGCGAAATTCCACGTCGACGCGCGGATCGAGGCCGGCGGTCGGCAGCCAGGCGCGGATCTGCTGGGTGATATTGTCGGCCAGTACACCGGGCTGCACGTCGGCCTGCACGCTCATCACCCGCACATTGTCGACCCGCCGTAGCAGGCCGGTGCGCGGAATGGCGGTGCGGGTCACGAAGTTGCTGATCGGCACCAGGCCTTCGCTGGTCTGGATACGAATTTCGTCGAGCTCGTCGATGGTGCGATCGGCGATGGGATAGCGCGCGACGATGTCGATTTCCTCGTCGCTATCGTCGGGCCGGAATTCGGTCACCTTCATGCCGTTGGTGACGAACTTCACCGCGTTGCCGATCAGCGTGATGTCGGCGCCGAACTTGGCGGCCTGCGCCCGGTCGACCGCAAGCTCCCATTCGATGCCGGGTACCGGCCGGCTGTCTTGCACATCTTTCAAACCGTTTAGGGTGTCGACAAAGGCCCGCACCTTGCCGATCTCGGAGATCAGCAGGTCGGGGAAGCGCGAGCTGAGTTGCACCTGCACCGGCTTGCCGACCGGCGGGCCGGCTTCCTCCTTGCGCGTCTCGACGATGATGCCGGCGAGGCCCGACGTGCGTTCGATAATATCGGCCAGGATGACGTCGGCGGCGCGGCGCTGCTGCCAGTCGCCGAACTCCACATTCACCGTGCCGATAATGTCCTCGGCCTCGTCGTCGCGGTTCTGCAAATTGCCGGACAGGGCGTAGACCGAGGCTAGTTCGCCTTTTTCGGCGCGCAATTCCAATACCTTGCGTTCGACTTCGCCGACCAGTGTCGCCTTTTCGCTGACCGACAAATTGCCGCGGGCGTGAATTTGGATCGCCGCCTGTTCCGGTTCGACCTTGGGGAAAAACTCGACACCTTTGCCGAACACCGCGTACATCGCCCACGACCCGATCAGCAGCACCAGCGCGCCGGATAGGATCCAGCCGGGCGCCGACAGGGCGCGCGACAGGACGCGCACATAAAGCCCGGTGCCGCCGGTCAACTGGCTAAGGTCGGCATCGCCGTCATCGGAGACGGTGCGATACTTGTTGGGGTCTGACGGGACCGGATTGGCGACCGCGTCATAGGCGCGTTGGGCCAGGCGCAGGCCCAGGCGCAGGCCAAATACCACCCCCGCAATCGCCGCCGCCGCCGTCGGCAGGCCAACTAATGGCCCGGGGGCCAGGCCAATGACTTGCGTTAGCGCCAGGAAGACCGCGACGCCGGCGCCGCCGCCGCCGACCGCGATCGACGCGACGATAACCAGAATGCGGGCGAGGGTGGCGAAACGGGCGCCGAGCACCGGCACGAATAATAACGCCATGGCCAGCGAAGCGGTCAGGGTCGCCACCAGGGTGATCGGCAAAAACTTCATGAACTGGCCGACGATGCCGGGCCAGAACAGCAAGGGCGCGAACGCCGCCAAGGTGGTCGCCGTCGAGGCGGTGATCGGCCAGGCCATGCGTTTGGCCGCCATGGCGTAGGCGCTGCTCAGGGGTTCGCCCTCGCGCAGCTTGCGGTCGGCATATTCGGTGACCACGATGGCGCCGTCGACCAGCATGCCGACCGACAGGATCAGCGAGAACAGCACGACGATATTGACCGTGAGGCCCAGCGCGTTGAGCACCAGGATGGCGGTCAGGAACGAGCCCGGAATGGCGATGGCGACCAGGATGCCCGAGCGCAGACCCAGCGCGGCGATGACCGCGATCATCACCAACAGGACGGCGCTCAGAACGTTGTTCTGCAGGTCGCGCAGCATATCCTTGATGCGGATCGATTTATCCTGCGAGAAGGTGACAGTCACCGTTTCCGGCCAGGCGAGGCGTTCAATGGCGACCACGTCGCGGACCTTGGCGACGGTTTCGATGATGTTTTCGCCGGTGCGCTTGGATATTTCCAGCGCCACAGCCGGTTGGCCGTTGACCCGCGCCAGGGTTTCGCGATCGCGGAAGTTACGGCGGATCGAAGCGATATCGCGGAATTTGACCACCGCGTCCTGGTTGACCTTTATCGGCATCTCCAGCAGGTCGTCGACGGATTCGAACAGGCCCGGCACCTTAATCGCGAAGCGGCCTTGCCCGGTATCCAACGCGCCGGCGGCGATCAATTGGTTGGAGCGGGTGAGCAGTTCGATCACGCTAGCCGCGTCGAGGCCATAGCTTTCGATCGATTCCGGGTCGACGACGATCTCGACCAGCTCGTCGCGATCGCCGCCGATCTGCACCTCGAGGACTTCCGGTACGCCCTCGATGGAATCCTGCAAATCGCGCGCCAGGCGCATCAAGGTGCGTTCGGGCACGTTGCCCGACAGGGTTACCACGAAGATCGGGAACAGGCTGAGATTGACCTCGCTGACCACTGGCTCGTCGGCATCGTCGGGCAGATCGGGTTTTACGAAATCGACTTTTTCGCGCACATCGTCGAGCGCCCGGTCGACATTGAAGCCGGCTTCGAACTCCATCAGAACATTGCCGCCGCCCTGATACGCCGTCGAGCGAATTTCCTTGATCCCCTCGATGGCGCGCATTTCGGCCTCCATCGGCCGCACCAGCAAGCGCTCGGAATCCTCCGGAGAGATCCCCTGATGGTTGAGGGTCACGTAGATGATCGGAATATTGACGTCCGGTTCGGCTTCTTTGGGGATCGCGTTGAAGGCGAAGCCGCCGGCGATCAGCAGCAGGACGAGCGAGGCGATGACCGTGCGCGAGCGATTGAGGCCCGCATCGATCAAGCTCATGAAGCGTCTCCCGCCGCCGCCGTGGCGTCGACGCTTACCGCGGTGACCGGCTCGCCTTCGACCACGAACTCTTGCCCGACAACGATCAGCCGGACCTGGTTGGGTAGACCGCCGATCCACACGCCGCGGGTCTCGTCGGCGAGAATTTCCACCGGCTTGAAGCGCACAATGTCGTTTTCATCGACGGTGCGCACACCGACCACGCCGGCATCGTTCAGGGTCAGCACCGAGGGCGAGACCAGATGGGCCAGTTCCTCGCCCAGTGGGAAGCGGATTTCCGAAGTGATGCCGTCGCGAATCCGGTAATCGGCATTGCCGATCTCCAACTCAACCCGGTAGGTGCGGGTCTGCGGATCGGCGACCGGGGCGATGAAGCGAATGACCCCGGTGTGGCTGCTGCCATCGACCAAGGTGATTTGCGCGGTGCCGCCCTTTTGCAGGCCGCCGATCTGGCGTTCCGACACGCTGCCGACGGCCAGCACCGGGTCGAGGTCGACGATGGTCGCCGCCACGTCGCCGACGCGCACAAAGTCGCCCAATTCCACATGGCCTTCGCGCACGATACCGTCGAACGGCGCCTGCAGGGTGGTGCGGGCGATGTCGATCTGCATTTGCTGGACCACGGCGCGGGCGGCGTCGAGACGCGCGATCGAGCCGGCCTGATCGGTGGTCGAGCGGAAACCCTTTTCGTGCAGCTTTTGTGCCGCGTCATATTCGATTTGGCGCTGCTTCAGCACCGCCTTGGCTTCGGATAATTTGGCGCCCCGGTCGTCCTGGCGCAGCCGCGCGATCACCGCGTCCTTCGCCACCGCGTCGCCGCGCTGGGCGAGTAATTCGACGATCTGGCCCTCGGTTTCGGCGCGCAGTTCGACATTGCGCGAAGCTTGGGTGCGCCCGGTGATCGAGACCGTTTCCATGCGCGGCAGGGCGGTCAGATCGGCGACGCGGACCGTGGCGCGCGGCGCTTCGGTTTTGGGGTCGGTGGGGGCCGAGGCCTGTTCGGCGCCATTAGCGCCGGTGCCGATTTGGCCCGAAGCAATCCACCCGGCGGCCAGCACGGCGAGGCCGGCGGCGATCAGTGGCGATTTGCCAATTTTCATCGACCTCTCCTCCTATTCGGCCGCTACTATGCGGCGGCGGCTATTCGGCAACCGCGCGTTCGGGCATCAGCGAGGCGCCGACCAGCTGGTAGCGATTATCTTCGATATAGTCGGCCATAGCGCGGTAAATCGCCAAGGCGTAGCCGTTGATGAAAGTCTCGCTGGCCGGCGCGAACTGGTCGTCGGCGGCCTGCTGTAGGCCGGCGATCGCGGCGTTCAGCACCGCCATGCGGTCATCGATCATGACCTCCAGCGCGCTCGGCGACAGCAGGTGCGCGAACATCATGCGAAACAGAAAGTCCGAACGAACCTTGTCCGGCTCGGTGGGCTCGTCCAGCGCGTCGAGCAGCAACAGGCGGCCGGCCGAGGTCAGGCTATAAATCTTCTTATCGGGCCGGCCTTCCTGGGTGTACTGGGTGACCGTGACCAGCTCTTCGCGTAGCAATTGCGCCAGCGCGGGATAGATCGAGCCGAAGCCGATTTCCTGAATGTGACCGAAGGGCCCGTCTTCAAACGCCTTCTTAATCTCGTATCCGGAGGCGTCGCCTTGGGTGAGAACGCCGAGACAAAGAGTTTTTGTATCCATAGACCGACCCCATCTGAAATTTACCTGACTATACCCGATCAATGCATATCGAGTCACTAAGTAGTTAGTATGATATATTTCATTATGGTATATATCGTGACGATATATATGGATTTCAAGAAAATATATCCGGCAGGGACCGGTTAATCGCAGGGCTTCGGCGGAATGGTGGCCGGCGCGAGGTGGCTGGGGGAATAGGATTCGAACCTATATTGGCGGAGTCAGAGTCCGCAGTCCTACCATTAGACGATCCCCCACCAAGGCGGGCGCCGGGTGTTTATCATATCTTCCGGCCTCTGTGTAGCGCCTACAGTCGACCCACATGCCGGCTTGCCATGGCGCGCGCGGCGGTTAAAGTTGGCACAGTTTTGCCGCTGGCGTTGCAGCGGTCGTTCACGATGCAATCTAGAGACAATCGCCGTGGCCCGGTCCGACCAGACAAGCACTTCGCAACCCGCCGCCGGCCGCGCCGCCCACACCTATGCCGCGATCGATCTGGGCACCAATAATTGCCGTCTGCTGGTCGCCCAACCGGATGGTGACGGCTTTCAGGTGATCGACGCGTTTTCGCGCATCGTGCGGTTGGGCGAGGGATTGGTGGCCACCAACCGACTAGCGGATCCGGCGATGGGACGCACGATAGAGGCGTTGCGAGTGTGTGCCGACAAGGTGCGCCGGAGCGGCGCCTCGCGGGTCCGCGCGGTGGCGACGGAGGCCTGCCGGCGGGCCGAAAACGGCGATGATTTCGTGGCCCGGGCGTTTCAGGAATCGGGCATTCAGCTGGAGATTATCGAAACCCAGGAGGAAGCCCGGCTGGCGTTGACCGGTTGCGCGCCGCTCTACGATCCGCCCGACGGTGATGACAGCTATGCGCTGTTGTTTGATATCGGCGGCGGCAGTACGCAAGTCACCTGGCTGCGTCTCGACGAGCCGTTGGCGGGCTGCGCCCATCCGGACTTCACGGTGCTCGGCTCGGTGTCGCTGCCCTGCGGTGTGGTCACCTTGAGCGAAAAATTCGAAGCGGTGGAAAATGCCCAGGGCGAAGTCAGCCTCGACGCCTATGTCGCGGTCTGTGACCATGTCAGCGAGTTACTCGAACCGTTCGAGCGCGAATTCGATATCGCGACCCATGTCGCTGCCGGGCGGGTGCAGATGGTCGGCGCGTCGGGTACGGTGACGACCATTACAGGCGTACTGCTGGACCTGCCGCGCTATAACCGGGCGCGCGTCGATGGCCACGCGCTCACCTTCGACGAAATCATTCAGGGACGAAATCAGTTGATGGCATTAAACCGTTCCGGGCGCGCGGCGCATCCGTGTATCGGACCCCAGCGGGCTGATCTGGTCATCGCCGGTTGCGCCGTGCTGCACGCGATTTGCGATGCCTGGCCGGTCGGCAGGTTACGGGTCGCCGACCGCGGGTTGCGCGAAGGCATATTGCATGGGCTGATGCGCGATGCCGACCGGGAAGCCGCGCTGGCGGGTTAGGGACTGATGGCGCGCGGTAAGGGGTCTCGATCGGGGGGCGGTGGTGACGGTATCGGCGACGGCGGTGTTCGTCGCGAGGCCGAACGGGTGCGCACGGCGCGCCGGCGCAAGATCGGCTCGACCCGCTGGCTGCAACGCCAGCTCAACGATCCCTATGTGATCCAGGCCAAGAAAGACGGCTATCGTTCGCGCGCGGCCTACAAGCTGCGCCAAATCGACGACAAATTCGAATTGCTACAGCCGGGCCAGCGGGTGGTGGATTTGGGCGCCGCGCCGGGTGGCTGGACCCAGATTGCCCTGGAGCGCGTACAGCCCGAGCAGAGCGGCGGCCGGGTTATCGCCTTCGATATTACCGAGATCGCGCCGATCGGTGGCGCCATCGTGGTGCAGGGGGACTTGTTCGACGACGACGCGCCGGCTGCCCTACGCGACGCCATCGACGGCCAGGCCGATGTGGTGCTGTGCGACATGGCGGCGCCGGCGACCGGTCATGCACCGACCGACCATCTGCGCACCATGACCCTGGGCGAGGGGGCGTTGGAGTTCGCCTGCGAGGTGCTCGCCCCGGGCGGCGCCTTCGTGGTGAAAGTGCTACAAGGGGCCGACGAGCCGGCATTATTCGCTGCCATGCGGGCGCGGTTCGGCGGCGCGCGGCGGATGAAACCAGCCGCCAGCCGCAGCGATTCGACCGAACTTTATCTGATCGCCACCGGCTTTAAGGGCGCGGAATAGAGCGATAGAAGCCAAATTTAGCGCTAGTCCTTGTCGCGGGCTGCGCATTGTGTATATAAGCCCCGTCAACTCGTGGTCCGGAATTAAGGCGAAGTTGACATGCAAATCCGCGATGCTCTCACATTCGATGACGTCCTGCTCGAACCGGCAGAATCGCGAATCCTGCCCAGCCAAGCGAACACCCGCACCAAGCTGACCCAGACGATTGAATTGGGTATTCCGCTGATGTCGGCGGCGATGGATACGGTGACCGAAGCCGAAATGGCGATCACCCTGGCCCAGGCCGGTGGCATCGGCGTGGTTCATAAAAACCTCGAACCCGAAGAGCAGGCCGACGAGGTCCGTAAAGTGAAACGGTTCGAATCGGGCATGGTGGTGAACCCGATCACCATTCATCCCGATCAGCCATTGTCCGACGCGCTGGCGGTCATGGACACCCATTCGATTTCCGGCATTCCGGTTGTCGCGAAACGGACTGGCCGTTTGGTTGGTATCATCACCCACCGCGATGTGCGCTTCGCCAGCGATCGGTCCCAGCCGATCAAGGAGCTCATGACCCGCAAGCTGATCACCGCCGGCGAAGATGTCGACATGGAAGAAGCCAAGCGTCTGCTTCATGCTCACCGCATCGAGAAATTACTGGTGGTGGACGACGAAAAGCACTGTGTCGGCCTGATCACGGTCAAGGACATCGATAAGGCGCAGACCTATCCCGATGCCTGCAAGGACGCCCAGGGGCGCTTGCGGGTCGCCGCGGCGACCGGGGTCGGCGATGCCGGCTTCGCGCGCTCCGAAGCGCTGCTCGACGCCGGGGTCGACGTGATCGTGGTCGACACCGCCCATGGGCATTCCGCCGGCGTGATTGATCAGGTCAATCGCATCAAGCGCATTAGCAACGAGACCCAGATCATCGCCGGCAATATCGCCACCGGCGAAGCGGCTCGCGCGCTGATTGGCGCGGGCGCCGACGCGCTGAAAGTCGGCATCGGCCCGGGCTCGATCTGCACCACCCGCATTGTCGCCGGCGTCGGCGTGCCCCAGCTAACGGCGATCCAGGACGTGGTCGAAGTGGCTCACAAGACCGGCATCCCGGTGATCGGCGATGGCGGTATCAAGCAATCGGGCGATCTGGCCAAGGCCATCGCCGCCGGCGCCGACTGCGCCATGATCGGCTCGCTTTTGGCGGGCACCGATCAAGCGCCGGGCGAAGTGTTCCTGTACGAGGGCCGGTCCTACAAATCCTATCGCGGCATGGGCTCGATCGGCGCCATGGCGCGCGGCTCGGCCGACCGCTATTTCCAAGCGGAAATCGCCGACACGTTGAAGCTGGTGCCCGAAGGCATCGAGGGCCAAGTGCCCTATAAGGGACCGGCGCCCAACGTGATCCATCAACTGGTCGGCGGTTTGAAAGCGGCCATGGGCTATACCGGCAACGCGACGGTCGGGGATATGCAGGAGAAATGCCGGTTCCTGCGGCTGACCAATGCGGGCCTGCGCGAAAGCCACGTGCACGATGTGGCGATCACCCGCGAAGCGCCAAATTATCGTAGCAATGCGTAACCGCGTTCCCCGCGCCCGGGCGTCGTGACCCCGGCGGGCCGCGCCGCGGCGGCCATTGAACTGCTGGCCAGTATCGCGGCTGGGGCGGATCCGGCCGATATCATCATCACCGAATATTTTCGCCGTCGCCGTTATGCCGGTAGCGGTGACCGCCGCGCCGTGCGTGAAAGCGTCTACGAGGTGTTGCGCAATCTCGCTCTGTTCAAATGGCGGGTTGGGGAGGCGGGCGGCGACAGCTCCGATGCCCGAGCTTGGCTGATCGCTGTGTTTGCCACCGGCGATACCGGCGATCTGGCGGCGATATTCAGTGGCGGCCAGTTTGGTCCCGCACCCTTGAACGACGACGAAGGCGCAATGGTCGAACGCCTGCGGACCCAGGCTTCAACGCCACCGCCACGGTGGGTCCGACTGAACTGTCCCGAATGGCTGCTCGAACGCTTCGACCGGGCCTTTCCGCAAACCAGCGACGCGGAAGTCGACGCACTTAACTCTCTGGCGCCAGTCGACCTGCGGGTCAATTCCCTGCGCAGCACGCGCGAGAAGGTTCAGGCCTTTTTATTGGAAGAGGGCCATGCCGTTATGGCGACCCCATTGTCGCCGACCGGCTTGCGCGCGCAAGGCTGGCTGCCCCTGGCCAACACCAAGGCGTTCAAGGATGGGCTGGTCGAAATTCAGGACGAGAGCAGCCAGTTGCTGGCGTCGGTGGTGAACGCGCAACCCGGCGAGCGGGTCGCCGATTTATGCGCCGGCGCCGGCGGCAAGACCCTGGCTTTGGCCGCGATGATGAAGAACAAGGGTGAGATCATCGCCGCCGATGTGTCGGCGTCACGCCTGCGGCGCATGACGCCGCGCTTGCAACGGGCTGGCGTGACCATTGCCCACACCACGACTATCGAAGCGAGTGCGTTGGCCGACGCGATTGAGCCGGTCGACCGGGTGTTGATCGATGCGCCGTGCACGGGCACGGGCGCCTGGCGCCGCCACCCGGAAGCGCGCTGGCATCTGACCCCGGAACGGCTGGCGGAGGATGTCGCGACCCAGTTGGGGCTGCTGCGCGACGGCGCGCGATTGTTGCGCCCGGGCGGCTGGCTGATCTATGCGACCTGTTCGCTGTTGCCCGAGGAAAATGAGGAACAGGCGGCGGCCTTCCTCAATGACCACCCCGAATTCCAACGGGTGCCGGCCGAACAATATTTGTCCGACGATCAGCTGACGGCCACCGGTCTTGGCGCCGACGGCGATTTGCACTTGTCGCCGGCCCGAAACGACACCGACGGTGTGTTTGCGGTGGTGTTCGAAAAGGCTGCCTAGGCATGCGTGGCGACGCCACCATCAGGCCGGCCACGCCCGACGATGGCGAGGCCATCGCGCAGATCCATGTGGACGCCTGGCGCGCGACCTATGCCGGCATCATTCCCGACACCTATCTAGTGAGCATGAATGCCGGCCAGCAACGCCAGATATGGCGTCAGACCTTGCGCGGAAGCGGCCGCCGGTATCCGGTGTTCGTGGCTGAACTGGTGGACGGCGAGATTGTCGGATTTGCCAATTGCGGCCCGGCGCGCCGGCGCATGCTGCCCCGCCGATCTCCCTATGACGGTGAGGTCTATACGCTCTATGTGGCGCCCGATCATCAGGGCCAAGGCCATGGCAGCCGCCTGCTCGACGCCTGCTTCGGTACCCTGCGAAGCCAAGACAAAACCGCCGCCGTCCTATGGGTTCTGGCGGCCAATCCGGCGCGCTTCTTCTACGAAGCCCAGGGCGGCCGCAAGGTCGCTGAGCGCATCGAAAAATTCGCCGGCGCCGAGCTCGAGGAATTGGCGTTCGGCTGGGATTTGACGGCGTGATTTTGCAGGTTGCAAACCCTTTCCTTGGGGAGAGGGTGGTGAGCGGAGCGAGCCGGGTGAGGGGACAACAAGGCATCGCTGGTCAAACTGGTCTAGTGCGAGATAACTTAGCATGTAGTGGAATTATTTCCCCTCACCCCAACCCCTCTCCCGTGGGGAGAGGGGCTCTTGCCTATGACAGCCTCGCCCTTCGAGACGCCACCCTTCGGGCGGCTCCTCAGGATGAGGCTTTGCGCATATCAAACATAATTCCTCATCCTGAGGGCTCGCGTAGCGAGTGTCTCGAAGGACGAGGAATTCCACCGCCCGACATAGGTGATCACCTTGCACGGGAGAGGGGCATACGCTTACCGCACCAATGGGATCAGACCCTCTTCGCAGGCCTTGATCTGCAGGCCGAGATATTTCGAGTAGATGCGGCATTGGGCGAAGCTGCCGGCGATGAACCACAGGCCGGGCTGGCCGGTGCGCATCCACATGTTGCGAAGCTCTTGGCTGTCCTCGTCGAAACCCCAGATTGGACCGGTGCGGTCGGCGATCGCGTCGCCGAACAATTTACGTACCAAATGATCCTGGCCCTTGAAGCCGGTGGCCAGCACGATGAGATCGGCGGGCCGCGTTTCGCCGTTTAGCATCCTGGCGCCGTCGGCGGTGAACCGGTCGATATCGGCGAACTGCACCAGCCCGATCTCGCCGTTGGCGACCAGATCGGAACAGCCGACATTGAAATAATAGCCGCCGCCGCGTTCGAGATATTTGAACTGCCAGCCGGTGTCGTCTTTACCGAAATCCAATTTGAAACCGACCCGCGCCAGGCGCTCGAGCAGCTCCTTGTCGAGCTCCTTGGATTTCGCGGTGACCATCTGGTGGGTCTTGCGCGCCAGGCGCAGCGGCATCGAGGCGGCGATCAGATCGCAGTCGGCCAGGTTGGGGCCCTCGTCGTAGAGCGCATAGGGCAGTTGCGCGCTGGGCTCGACGCTGACGATCAGGGTCGAGCTGCGCTGCACCAGCGTCACATGGGCGCCGTGGGAATGCAGGTCCTGGGCGATATCATGGCCGCTATTGCCGGTGCCGATGACGATGGCGTTGCGGCCGGTCCATTCCTCGGCGCTGCCATAGGCGCCGGAAGGAACGACGGCGCCGGTGAAATCGGCCAGGCTGGGAATCTCGGGTAGGTTGGGGATGCCGCTAACCCCGGTCGCCATGACGATGTGGCGGGGATGGATTTTGCGGGTCTCCCCGTTCGCTTGGCTCAGCTCTACCGACCACCGTCCGCGCTGCTCGTCATAGGCGCCGCCGGCCAATTCGGTGCCGGTCCAGAAATTGAGCTCCATGATCTCGGCATAGGCCTCGAACCAGCCGGCGATTTTGTCCTTGGGGATATAGGTCGGCCAGTTGGGCGGATACGGCAGATAGGGCAGGTGGTTGACCTGCACTTGATTGTGCAGGGTCAGCGCGTGATAGCGGTTGCGCCAATTGTCGCCGACGCGCGCCTCGCGGTCGACGATCAGCGTATCGACGCCCAACTGGGTCAGGCGCGCGGCGATCGACAGCCCGGCCTGGCCGCCGCCGACCACCAGCACGGCGGGATCGCGGTCGTCATAGGCGGTGGCGGCGTCGCGCTTATCCTGCCAGTTGGGCCCGCTGAAATCGCGCGAATAGACTTCGCCGGTCGGCCGCGCCGCGTCAACGGTCTCTTCAAAGCCGGTGATTTCGTCGAGCGCGGTCAGCAGGGTCCAGGCCTGCAGGGTGTCGCCGTCGCCGATCAGGCGGAGGACGCCATTGGCCTTGCCGGCGGCGGTGTCGAAAAGAATGATCGCCTCGATCACTTGCGTGCCGGCGCGGTTCACTCTGCGCGGCGGTGTGCGCTTACGGTCGGTCTCGAACCCGGAGGGCTTGGCGTCACCAGCGTGGGTCGTTAGCGCTGCGGCGATAGTTGCCGCGCCGCTAAAGGTCTGGACGTGCCAGGTCAGGGCCAACAGGTCGCGCCAATGACCGTCGCTGTGGAACAGGGTTTCGAGCGCGTGCGGGTCGGACCCGCCGAGCGCTCGCTCGAAGTCGGCCAGCCAGCGGTTTGTGGCCGCCACCAGACTGTCTTCGGTTCCATCCAGCATTCTTTCGCACCGGTTGTTCGTCGGGGGCTCGCGGGTCCGTACCGCCGGAAAGTATAGCAGCTTTGACGGCGGTCTCCGCAGGGCCGAATTTCGGATTATCCCCGCGCGCCCTAGTGCAGCAGGGATCAGAATCGGGTATCAAACGTCATGACAACCGAACTTCCGATTTCCGATAAAATTCTCATCGTCGATTTTGGCTCGCAAGTCACGCAGTTGATTGCGCGGCGGGTGCGCGAGGCCGGCGTTTACTGCGAAATTCACCCCTGCCACCGCATCGATGCCGAGCTGATCGAGCGCTTCGGGCCGCAGGCGATTATCCTGTCCGGCGGCCCGGCCAGCGTCATCGAACACGCCGCGCCAGATGTGGATCCGGTGGTGTTCGAGTGCGGCCTGCCGGTGCTGGGTATCTGCTATGGCCAGCAGATCATGTGCGCCAAGCTGGGCGGACGGGTCGAGGCGTCGGACCATCAGGAATTCGGCCGCGCGGTGCTGACGATCTCTGACCAGTGCCGGCTGTTCGACGGGGTCTGGCAGACCGGCGAGCAGCACCAGGTGTGGATGTCCCATGGCGACCGGGCGACCGAACTGCCGGAAGGATTTACCGTTGTCGGCACCAGCGACGGTGCGCCGTTTGCCGCCATCGCCGACGATGCGCGGAAGTTCTACGGCGTGCAGTTTCACGCCGAAGTGGCGCACACGCCGGACGGGGCGAAACTGCTGGCGAATTTTGTGCACGGGGTGGCCGGCTGCGGCGGCGACTGGACCATGGCGGCGTTCCGCGACGCCGAGATCGCCCGGGTGCGCGAACAGGTCGGCAGCGGCAACGTGATCTGCGGCCTGTCGGGCGGGGTCGATAGCGCCGTCGCGGCGGTGCTGATCCACCAGGCGATCGGTGACCAGCTCACTTGCATCTTTGTCGACCACGGCTTGTTGCGCCAGGGCGAGGCCGAGGATGTCGACCGGGTGTTCCGCGAGCGCTTCAACATTCCCCTGGTTACCCGCGATGCGTCGGAGCTGTTTCTGGGCAAGTTGGCGGGGGTCAGCGACCCGGAGGCGAAACGCAAGATTATCGGCGGCGCGTTTATTGACGTCTTCGAGGAAGAAGCGGCGAAGATCGGCGGCGCCGAGTTCTTGGCTCAAGGCACGCTCTATCCCGACGTGATTGAGTCGGTGTCGTCGTTCGGCGGTCCCAGCGCGACCATTAAATCGCACCATAATGTCGGCGGTCTGCCCGAGCGCATGAACATGAAACTGGTCGAGCCCTTGCGCGAACTGTTCAAGGACGAAGTTCGCGAACTGGGCCGCGAGCTTGGCATCCCGGAAATCATCGTCGGCCGCCACCCGTTTCCGGGTCCCGGCCTGGCGATCCGCCTGCCCGGCGAGATCGAGCCCGACAAGATCGAAATTCTGCGCAAGGCCGACGCGGTCTATCTCGAGGAAATCCGCAACGCCGGCCTGTACGACGCCATCTGGCAGGCCTTCGCGGTGCTGCTGCCGGTGCGCACCGTGGGCGTGATGGGCGATGCGCGGACCTACGATTATGTCTGTGCGCTGCGCGCCGTCACCTCGACCGACGGCATGACCGCCGACAGCTACCCGTTCGACCACGAATTCATCGCTGGCGTGGCCACGCGCATCATCAACGAAGTGCGCGGCATCAACCGGGTGGTCTATGACGTGACGTCCAAACCGCCGGGGACGATAGAGTGGGAATAACGATTCGCTTTTACGCGACTTAGTTATAGGATTATTGGTTTACGCAATCATACTGGAAACGAATCCAGCGCTTGAACAAGGCGCGAATTATCACCAAAAATAACAGCGGATTCACTATTGCGCTATCGTCCCGAAATAGATGGCTTGCGAGCCGTCGCCGTCATACCGGTAATCCTATTTCACGCTGGTTTTGATACGTTTAGTGGCGGCTTTGTCGGCGTTGACGTTTTCTTTGTCATTAGCGGTTATCTCATCACCTCCATCATCCTGTCGGAAATGGATGAGGGAAACTTTCGTCTTATAAATTTCTACGAACGACGAGCTCGTAGAATATTGCCGGCATTATTCTTTGTGATGGGGGTATGCATTCCATTTGCCTGGATGTGGATGACGCCGCGCGACTTGAAAGATTTCGCTCAGAGCCTCGTCGCTGTTTCAACGTTTTCATCAAATATTTGGTTTTGGCGCGAAAGCGGATATTTCAACACCGCAGCTGAACTAAAGCCGTTACTGCACACTTGGAGTTTGGCGGTAGAAGAGCAATATTACATTCTCTTTCCTCCGTTCCTCATGCTCGCATGGCGTTTTGGTAAGCGCTGGATACTCGTTCTATTGGTTGCCGCGGCGCTGATCAGTTTAGGTTTGGCGCATTGGGGCGCGTTTAACAAACCGATCGCGACTTTTTTTATCTTGCCAACACGTGGGTGGGAAATTTTACTCGGGTCATTGGTTGCCGTATATTTCAACCGACAACGTTTGTTGGAAATTCATCATTCGGTTAGCCAAATATTGAGCGCATGTGGGATTGCCCTTGTTGTCTACTCAGTCTTTGCGTTTGATAAGCAAACACCGTTTCCAAGTCTCTACGCGCTTGTTCCGACGGCGGGCGCGGCCCTGGTAATCCTGTTTGCCCAACCCACCACATTCGTCTACCGGTTGCTCGGCAGTCGGTTATTGGTTGGATTGGGGTTAATCAGTTACAGCGCCTATCTATGGCATCAGCCGCTGTTTGCGTTCGCCCGGCATAAAAGTCTGGGTATCCCTTCGGTGGGCTTGATGGCAATTCTATGTCTCGCCGCATTTCCGCTGGCCTATATAAGTTGGCGTTATGTTGAAAAACCTTTTCGACAGAAAAATAATATTTCGCGGAAGTCAGTGTTCGCCTTCGGTATTGTGGCATCTACAGCTCTCATTGCCGTTGGCCTGGTTGGCCATGTAAATGCCGGATTCGAAAAGTATTATTTAGATTATCGATTAACTGAAATTCAGAAATATAATAATAACCTAATAAAGAGCCATACAGTTTACAATATGATCGACAATATGGTCGATGATGGAAACTGTAATTTTTGGAGTCCCTCCATTGATAAGGAGACCGTCGAAAGATTTATGGGGTGTTCTGAAAAATTTGGCGAAGCCGTCATCGTCCTTGGTGATAGCCACGCGATGAACCTGTACAACATCTTAGCAAAATCGAATTATCATCCGTTCGTAGTAAGTATATCGCAAGGCGGATGTCGCCCCCAGAACGAAAGGTCTTACTGTCACTACGATTCGTTCGACGAGTTTATAAAAGAATATAAAAATAAAATTAGTTACGTGTTGTTCCACCAATCTGGCTCATATTTTATCGAAGACACCTATGGCGGCGTTGACTCTGCTCTCGCATTTGAAGATGACCAATCATATGCCTTCGGTGTCGACAATATTGATCTTGTGTTGCGATATTTGGGCGGACTAAACGAGTATACTCCCACCCTGTGGATTGGGCCGTTTGCGGAAGCCAGAATCAAATTTGATTCCAAAGACTTGCTTAATGGGAATTATTATCTGAACCCAAATAGCATCAAAATATTCTCGGAACTTGAGAAATCGATTACGGATCGGATCGAATCTCAAGAGTTCTTCGACCGCAGAAAATTTGTACCGTTTAGCAAAATCATAGAGATAAAGAGCGATTTTCTGCTCACCGGAAACTGTGTCACGTATAGAAATACGGATCACTTTAGCCGGTGTGGTGAGGAAATAATTTCTGAACATATCAATCCAAAATTATTTGAATTGGAATAATTATTATTTTGAATCCGAATAACAAAATGTTGGTCGACCGCATATTGACTGTTATCGAGGACGATATCGTGCCCCTTACGCGCCAGGGCGTGGACATCGGCGACAAGGTGTTCGGCGCCGCGATCCTGCGCAAAGACGATCTGTCCCTGGTGGTCGCGGCGTCCAACCACGAGACCGAAAACCCGCTATGGCACGGCGAGGTCCACACCCTGAAAAAGTTCTACGAAATGCCGGCCGATCAGCGCCCGGCGACCGGCGATTGTATCTTCGTCGCCACCCATGAGCCGTGCTCGCTGTGCCTGTCGTCGATCACCTGGACCGGCTTCGACAATTTTTATTATCTGTTCGGCTATACGGACACGTCGGACGTCTTCAATATCCCGCACGATCTAAAGATCCTCAAGGAAGTTTTCAAGATCGACAACGGCGCCTATGGGCGGACCAACGCCTATTGGACCAGCCATAGTTTGCTGGCGCTGGTCGACGAATTGCCGGAAGCGGCGCAAGCGTCGCTCTTGGCGCGGGTGCAAGCATTGGAAGGCGTGTACCGCGACCTGTCGGACACCTATCAGGCCTCGAAAGGCGATACCGATATTCCGTTGGCTTAGCTATTGAGCTGAATGCTTCGAGACGGGCCTTCGCCCTCCTCAGCAAGAGGTGTTTTATTTATTGAAGTGGACAATTCTCCTCATCCTGAGCCTGTCGAAGGATGAGCTAGCCAGCGTGCATGTCTTCATGCTTCGACAAGCTCAGCATGAGGATTGTGTTTTGGGATTGTCGAGTAGGTTCGCATTCCGAACTCCTCGAAGGATGGGGTCTTGAATTCTGTGGAGCGATTTTTCGCCGCACCCTCGCGGCGCAACCCCCCACCCTAACCCTCCCCCACTAGGGGGGAGGGAAGGAAGGCAGTGCTAGTCTCGATACTAAAGCCCTCCCCCTTGATGGGGGGGGATGGGTGGGGGTGACGCTTCCAAAAAACATTACGCGCCGTCGCCCATGGCCGCTTCCAGCGCTTCCTGACCGGCCAGCCAGCGGGTTTCCGCGGCGTCGAGGTCTTTTTGCAGGTGGCCCATGGCCTTTTGTAGCTCCTGCGCTTCGTCGGGCTGGTCGCGGTAGAAGTTGGGGTCTTTGAGTTTCTCCAGCATCGCCGTCTTTTCCGCGCTCAACCGTGTGAGCTCGGTTTCCGCGTCACGGGCCGCGGCGCGCAGCTTGGTCAGCGACTGGCGCTGTTCGGCGGCGAGCCGGCGCAGTTCCTTCTTGCTGGTCCGGTTTGCGCCATTCGCCGATCCGGGGGCTGCGCCGTTGGTCGGTTTTGCGCTGTCCAAAGTTTCTTCGGCGGGGCGTGGCGTGCGCTTTTGCTCGAGCAGCCGGCGACGGTAATCGGCCATGTCGCCTTCGAAGGGCCGCACCTGGTGGTCGGCGACCAGCCAGAACCGGTCGACGGTGAGCTCGAGCAGGTGAGGGTCATGGCTGACCAGCACGACGGCCCCGGGGAAACGGTTGATGGCCTGGATCAACGCTTCGCGGGAGACCATGTCGAGATGGTTGGTGGGCTCGTCGAGCAGCAGGATATGGGGCTTGGCCAACGCGATTTGGGCGAACATCAGCCGCGCGCGCTCGCCGCCCGACAGTTGGCCGATGGTGCCCAGCGCCATGTCCTGGGTGAACCCGAAGGCGCCCAAATGGCGGCGCACGGCTTCGGGAGTGTCTTCGGGCCGCTTGCCGGCGATGGCGGCGACCGGTGTTTGGGACAGATTGAGCTCGTCGGTCAGGTCTTGGCTGAAATAGCCGACGCGCAGTTTCGACGACTTAGTGACGTCGCCATCCATTGCCCCCAACGCGCCGGCCAGCAGTTTGATGAAGGTCGACTTGCCATTGCCATTGGCGCCGAGCAGGGCGACCCGGTCGTCATTGTCGAGGCGCAGCGAGATTTTTTTCAACACCGGCACGCCGTCATAGCCGACATCGACGCGTTCTAAACTGTAGAGTGGTGGCGGTAGTTCGGCGATTTCCGGGAACATGAAATTGGGCGCCCGTTCCTCGAAATATTCGCCGACCGGCTCCATGCGCGCGAGCATCTTCAGGCGCGACTGGGCCTGCTTGGCCTTGGTTGCCTTGGAGCGGAAACGGGCGACGAAGGCCTCCATATGGGCGCGTTGGGCGGCCTGCTTAGTGCGCTGCTTGGCGTTGAGCTCGATCTGCAGACGCCGGGTGGCCTCGAACCGGTCATAGTTGCCGCGATAGGTGGTCAGCGTCGCGGCTTCCAGATGGACGATCTGGTCGACCGCCACGTTGAGCAGTTCGCGGTCATGGCTGATCAGCACGACGGTGCCCTCGTAGCGGGCGATGAAATCCTCGAACCACAGCACCGCTTCCAAATCGAGATGGTTGGTCGGTTCGTCGAGCAGCAGCAGATCGGGGTTGGTGAACAGCAGCGACGCCAGGGCGACGCGCATGCGCCAGCCGCCGGAGAAGGAATCGCAGGGCTGCCGCTGGGCGGCCTCGTCGAAGCCCAGCCCGGCGAGGATGCGTGCGGCTCGGGCCGGCGCGCTATGGGCATCGCGCTGCGCCAACCGGTCGTGGATTTCGGCGATGCGGTCGGGGTCGGAGGCAGTTTCGGCCTCGGCCCATAGGGCGGCGATTTCCCGATCCGCGCCGATCACCGTGTCGATCAGGCTTTCCGGGCCGCTCGGCGCATCCTGTGTGGTGATGCCGACACGCCAGCGCGGCGGCACTTCGATGGACCCGCCGTCGGCTTGCAGCGCCCCGGTGATCAGGCGAAACAGGGTGGTCTTGCCGGTGCCGTTGCGCCCCACAAGCCCCACCTTGGCGCCGGGATGGATCGCCACGCTGACCTGGTCGAGCAGCACCCGCTCGCCGATCCGGTAGGTTAAGTCGTTGATTTTCAACATAATGCTTGGGTGGCTTGTAAACCGCTGTTCTTTCCTGGCCGTGTCCCTATATTGCCCGCGTTATGAATGCAACGCCCTTCGACATCACGCCGGTCTCGGTGGCGCCGATGATGGACTGGACCGACCGCCATGAGCGGTTTTTCCTGCGCCAGATCAGCCGGCGGGCGCGCCTGTATACGGAAATGATTACCACCGGCGCAATTCTCCACGGCGACCGGGCGCGGCTTTTGCGGTTTAACCCTGACGAGCATCCGGTGGCCCTGCAGATCGGCGGCGCCGATCCGGTGGCCCTGGCCGAGAGCGCGCGCATCGGCGCCGATTTCGGCTATGACGAGATCAACCTCAACATCGGTTGCCCCTCGGACCGGGTGCAGTCGGGCGATTTCGGCGCGTGTCTCATGGCCAAGCCCGATGTGGTCGCCCGCGCGGTCGAGGCGATGGGCGCGGCAGTCGATCTGCCGGTCACGGTCAAGCACCGCATCGCTATCGACGATCAAGACGAGTGGCCGACGCTGACCGGGTTCGTCGAAACCGTGGCCAATGCCGGTTGCCGCCATTTTATCGTGCACGCCCGCAAGGCGTGGCTGACCGGATTAAGCGCCAAGGAAAACCGCGAAGTGCCGCCTCTGCGCTACGAGCTGGTGCACCGTCTCAAGCAGGAAATGCCCGCGCTGGCGATTTCGATCAACGGCGGCTTCACCACGCTGGATGCCACGGCGGCGCAGCTCGACCATGTGGACGGCGTGATGATTGGCCGCGAGGCCTATCAGAACCCCTATGTGATGGCCGAGGTCGACCGGCGCTTTTTCGGCGAAACCGCGGCGGCGTCAACCCGCCACGACATCGTTGATCGTTTGTGTCCTTACGTGGAACAGTCGGTTGCGGACGGGGTGCCGCTGAAATCGATCACCCGCCATGTTCTCGGCCTGTTCAACGGCCAGCCCGGCGCGCGCGCCTGGCGGCGCTATTTGTCGGAAAATGCGCCGCGCTTCGACGGCGGCCCCGGTGACGCCGTCGCCTTGTTGCAAAACGCCGCCGCGCTTGTCGCTGAGGACGATCGGTCCGTCGCCGCGGCTTAGGTGGGTAATCATTGGCGCGATGCGCGAATAGCCCCCTCCTGACGAGAGCGGAGCTTTACTGTCACGCAGATCTTTTATTTCTCGTCACCCCCACCCCAACCCTCCCCCATCAAGGGGGAGGGAGTTTAAGTGGAGACCGATGCGCAACATCAAGTCCTCCCCCCTTGTGGGGGAGGATTTAGGTGGGGGGTCGGGAGCGAAGCTCCGAATAACTTTGGTTGGAGTCTGATTATCTGCAGTTGGCTTAAGTCGCCGCAGCCTAGACGTAGCCCCCGACCAGGGTGGTGGTCTCGCCGCCCATACCCTGCTTGAAGCTGGCGACCCCGGGCGCTTCGGCGTTGATGCCGCCAAGGTCGAGCCAGCGCAGCCCGGCTGACTTGAGTTGCTCGACGGCGCGCCACAGCAGCAAATTGTGCGCCCGTACCGGACGTCCCGCGTCGCCCGACCAGCCGACCAGATAGGTCGCCGACTTGCCGTGTACGGCCAGCAAGATGCCGGCCACCGGCGCACCCGCATGGTGGGCGATCAGCAGTAGCGGTTCCTGGCCGGCCGGCGTGTTTTGCCGCAAGGCCCGCAGCAGGGCGGGCGACGGGCCCCGATAGTTGTGGGCTTCCATGTGGCTTGCGTGGTTCTCGTAGAGCCATTCGAACTGGCCGTCGTCGGTGGCGGCAATAACCTCGACGCCGTGTTTCTCCGCCTGGGTTAACTGGTTGCGCCACTTGCCACGCAGATTGGCCCGCAAGGCTTCGAGCGGCGGGGACAGGTCAAGCCAGAGGGTGGTGTAACCGTCGGCAACGCGGCGAAATCCAGCGTCTTTCAAAATCTTGCGGTTCGCCGGGCCATCCGTCAGTTCGGGATGGAATGTTAGGGGGCGGCCGCGCCACCAGCGATGGCGATAGCGCAATTGGCGCAAGGCGACTTTTAACATTTCGGCGGGGATCTCGTCATAGATCCACAGAGGGCCCCGGTAGAGGCTGCTATTGGCGGCGCCGGCGAAACCGCGCTTCTGGGTCACGATCGTCATGCCGACCGGTTTGCCTTGAAAGCGGATGAGGCCGTAATCGGCGCCGCCATTTTCGACTTCAGCATTGGCCGCCGCATAAGCCGGGCTTTGCGGCAGGGTGGGCCGCGCGCAACTGTCGAGCATGGTCCACCATTGCGCGGCGCTATGGCGATTCCAGTCGATTTGAAACAGCGTGGCGGTTGGATCCGGCGCGTCGCCCATCGTAAGAATCGGCCGCGCTTTAGCCGGCTGTAGCGGCCAGCGCGCGCCGCAGATTGCCATCGTGGCGGGCCAGGAGCGCATTTGCGTCATCGAGAGCGACGCCCTTGGCGATCAGGATGGCCAGCTTGGTGTTGTCGCCGGCGGTGGCGAGCGCAGCGCGGGCGGCGTCGGCGTCGACGGTCGTGATCTCGCAGATCATGCGTACCGCGCGGGCCTTCAGCTTGTCGTTGGTCAAGAGCACGTCGACCATATAACCGCCATAGGTCCGGTTGAGGCGGATCATGGTCAGGGTTGAGAGCAGATTGAGGGTTACTTTCTGCACCGTGCCGGCAGTCATGCGCGTTGAGCCGCCGATGGGTTCGGCCCCCGATAGGACCGCGATGGGGTGTTCGGCGGCGTCGAGCAGCGGGCAGGGTGCGTTATTGGCGACCCCGATGGTCAGCGCCCCGTCAGCGCGCGCGGCTTCGCACACGGCCAGCGTATAGGGCGTAGTGCCGCTGGCCGAGATGGCGATGACCGCGTCGTCGGCGCCCAGCTTCAGTGCTTGGGTCTCGGTTGTCCCGGCACTTGCATCGTCTTCCGCACCCTCGATGGGTTTTACCAACGCGTCGAGGCCGCCGGCGATGAGAAAGCCGCCGCGTTCCGCCGGCCAGCCGAAGGTGGGGATCAGTTCGGCGCCGTCGAGGACGCCCAAACGCCCCGAGGTGCCGGCGCCGGCATAGATCAATCGGCCGGTCACTGAGCTACGCAAGCGATTGGCCAGCGCCGACGCTGCGGCGGCGATCGCTGCGGTCGCGGTGCGGGTCGCCGCCAATCCGACGGCTTGCGCATCGAAAATGAGGCCGATGATCTCATCATCGCTTTGCGCGTCGAGATCATGGTAGCGGGCGTCGAAGTCTTCGGTGTGCATATAACCGAATCGCTTGAGATCGTTGGAGCGTTTTCCATAGCATAATTCGCGACCATATTTCGCGAACTGTCGGCGCGCCTGGTGGTATAGGGTGGGCCACAATCTTTGGTGTGGGTGTGGATATATGCCGGAACGGCTTTTTTGCGGTATCGATGGCGGCGGGAGCAAGACCCGAATCGCCCTGTGCGACGATCAAGGCCACCGGCTTGGCTTGACCGTGGCGGGTCCGACCAGCCTGACCCTGCGCGGTCCCGGAGCTTGGGATGTGATCGTCGAGGCGTTGCGCGGCCTGTGCGCCACCGTCGGCCGTGAGGCCGGCGATTTTAGCGAAGTGCATTTCGGGATCGGGCTGGCCGGCGTCAACAACACCGCGCAGCGGACCCTTTTCATCGAAGCCGCGCCGGCTGTCGCGGCGCTGCACGTGGCGACCGATGCCTATATCGCCGCCTTGGGGGCCCATCAAGGCGCGCCGGGCGCGATCGTCATCGTCGGCACGGGCTCGGTCGGCTATCGCATCGAGGCATCGGGCGCGTCGCGGTTGGTCGGTGGCTGGGGCTTTCCTATCGGCGACGAGGGCAGCGGCGCCTGGCTCGGCCGCGCGGCGTTGGCGCAGACGCTGCATGTGGTCGAAGACCGTTCCCCGGTACGCGCAAGCGAAATGCACCGGGCGCTGATCGAGCGCTGCGGGCCATCGCGCGACGCCTTGATGGGGTGGGTGCGCGGCGCCAGTTCAACCGAATATGCCGCCTTGGCGCCGCTGGTGATCGAATGCGCCGGCCGTGACGACCCCGCCGCCCTGCCGTTGGCGACCGCCGCCGGTGTGGAAATCGACGCTCTTGCCCTGGCCTTGGACCCTGGCCGCTCGATACCGCTGTCGCTGGTCGGCGGGTTGGCGCAACCGCTCGCGCCCTATATGCCGGCGCCGTTGCGGGATTGGATTCAAGAACCCCATGATGAACCCATCGCCGGCGCTTTGATGTTGGCCCAGGGGTGGGCGCCCGACGAAAGCCTGGCCTGGAGAGGAGAATAGGCATGGCGAGCTTGGGCGGGCGTATACTAACGCCGGAAGGCTGGACCTGCGGCCGGGTGGATTTCGGCGAGAAGATCACCGCTATTGTTGCGGGGGACGAAAACCCGGATGGACTGACGATCCTGCCGGGGTTTGTCGATTTGCACGTGCCGGGCGGTGGCGGCGGCGATGTGATGCAGGGCCTGGAGGCCATTCGGCGCTGCGCGGCCTTGCATGCGCGCCACGGCACCACCTCCTTGCTGGCGACGACAATAACCGCGCCGGCCGACGATATTGCAATCGCGGTCACCGCGATCACGCAAGTGGCTGGCGATCGCCGCCCGGATGAAGCGCGTATCCTCGGCGCGCATCTCGAAGGCCCCTATCTCAGCCCGGAGCGGCTCGGCGCCCAGCCGCCCTTCGCCCAGACGCCCGATTTGGAATTTGTCGGCGGGTTATGCGCCCGCGCGCCGGTGCGTCTGGTCACCTTGGCGCCGGAATGCGACGCCGGCCATGCCCTGATCAAGGATCTGGCGTCGCGCGATATCGCGGTTCAAATCGGCCATAGCGCGGCGAGCTATGACGAGACGATGGACGCTTTGGCGGCCGGTGCGCGCGGATTTACCCATTTGTATAACGCCATGTCGCCGCTGCACCATCGCGCGCCGGGGGTCGTCGGCGCGGCGCTGGCCCATGGTGAATACGCGGCGTTGATCCCAGACCTGGTCCATGTCGCGCCCGGCGCCATTTTGGCCGCGCTGCGCGCCGTACCGCGGCTCTATTTCGTCACCGATGCGACCGCGGCGGCGGGCATGCCTGACGGCGACTATCCCTTGGGACGGCACACGGTGACCAAGCGCGGCGGCAGCGTCTATCTGGCCGACGATACCCTGGCGGGTAGCGCGCTGACCATGGACCAGGGCCTGCGCAATTTGGTGTCCATCGGGATTGACCTCGACGATGCGGCGCGGCGCCTCTCGACTTATCCGGCCGATTTCATTGGCGCCGGCGACCGGGGCCGGATCGCCGAGGGCGCGTTCGCGGATTTTACCGTGCTGGATGCGAACTTGCAGGTCGTCCAAACCGTCGTCGAAGGCGAGACGGTCTTCGCGGCCTAACTGCGCCACTGGCTTAGAATATCATCGGCGTTTTCGCCGCGACCCAGCGCCAGGCGCAAACTGTCGCTGCCGAGCAAGGTGTCGATCACATAGCGGTCGCCCGGGGTCTCGGAACCCACAGCCATGACCGGCGCCGACCGCCAGGTGAATTGCGGGTGTGCGCCGGCGACCCAGGCGAGCAGCCGGATGCCGAGGCCGAACCCGTCGCAGGGCGCGGCAGTTGGCTCGAACCGGATGGCCGGCAAGACCTGTCCCTCATAGTCGCCGCTGTTCGGCTGGATTTCGCATGGCGTGGCGGTAACTCCGGTCGGCCAGCTATTAGCCGCTTCCGCCGATGCCACCGCGTCGAGCCAGGGCGCGCCGATGCAGCGAAACGGCAGCGGCGTGCCGCGCCCCTCGCTGAGATTGGTTCCCTCGAACAAAACCAGGCCGGGATAGAGCTGAACGGCGTCGGGCGATTGCAGCGATGGTGATGGAGGAACCCAGGGGTTCTGCGGGGAAACCGCGCTGCTTTGCGCCGAAATCACGGTCAACGCAGCCGAACTTGGATGGTGGTTGAGAGCGCCGGCGACCAGGGATCCCAGGGTCTCGCCGTGTACAAACGGCGTGTCGAAATAGGCCAGGAACGAGCGGAAATCTGGGTCGAGGCGGGGTCCGTCGGCCGTCGACCCCAACGGGTTGACCCGGTCGCAGATGATGGTTTCGACCCCGACCTCCAATGCGGCGTCGGCCGCCAGCGCCGCAGTGGCTGCGTAGGTGTAGCAGCGCACGCCGACATCGCGCAGATCGACGATAAGGGTATCGATCGCCGCCAGATGTTCCGGTGTCGGCGTGCGACGGGCGCCATAGAGGCTGATCACGTTAAGCGCGCTGGCCCCATCGCGCTGATCGTCGACAGGCGCGCCGGCCGCGTGATCGGTGGCGGGCCCGTGTTCGGGGGCGAACAGACAGGTCAGGCCGGGGCCTGCGTTATGGGAAAGCGCATCGTTGAGGGCGGCCGCGGTTTGCCGTCCGTTGGCGGTATGGCAGGCGGTGTTGGTGAGCAGACCGACCCGGCGCGCGCGTAGCGACTCCAGCCGATCGTCATCGGCCAGTAATATGTCGATGCCGGAAGCGGGGGCCGATGCCTTGGGAAGAGGTGTGCGAGTCACGCCGTCGAAACTATCGGCGCGCGCGCGAAGAGGCAATTACCGTGAGGGGAGGGTGGCGACGCTTTCGGCGCGTTAGGCGAAGGTCTCGACGAGGGGGCCGGAATCGCTGATCAGGGCACGGATATCGTCGGGCAGTTCTTTGGCCGGCAATTGTTGGCGCACGTCGCCGGTTTCGGGATCGAGAATTTCGACGATCACTTCGTCGGCGTCCTCGTCGTAATTGAGACGTGCTTGAAAGGCGCGCGACGGCAATTCAACACGCTGCGCCTGGGTCCGTGTTTCCGCGCTTTCGTCCTGTTCAAGCTTTTCAACCCTTTCAACGGGCTGCTCGCTGTTGGGTTCGGGCAGGCGCACCGCAGGCGTTTCGTCTCCCCGAAGAGAGCCGGTCTGCCGTGAGCTACCAATCGCGTCGAGACTGGGCATACCATTCTCCAAGCAACGTTGAACCGATTAAGTACTATTACGTACTGAGCGAAATGACGGATCAGTCAAAAACTAGACCTTCTGATACCGTCAATATAGATCACTATTACTAGAAATGTGTCGTAAGGAAAGAAGTATTAAATAAAAAATCATATAAATTAAGTACAATATAAATTTATTTAAATGATATTATTGTTTTAATAAAATATTCGGTATATTTGAGAGACTCAATCGTGCCGGGCGACCAGCCCCAGGGACGGCCAGTTGGGCCGGGTTGCAATATCCTTGGCGCCGCAGCCGCTACACCGTAGCCGGGCGCCAATTTCCGGTACCGGAATGTGCGGGCCAAACTGGTCCATCAACATCTGCGCCGCCAGGACTGCGTGATGGGTGCAACGATTACACCAGCAGAACACATCGACTTGGTGGGAGACCAACTCGCTCACGGTGATGGCGGAGATTTTATCGTCGCGGCTGTTTTGCCACCGGCGTTTGAGGGCAGCCATGGGAATTCTGAAATATGTGGAACTAAAAAGAACATAACAAGAACATTTAAGGCGGTCAATCGCGCCCGCCATGAGCCGCTGAAATGTAATTGCTAAATGAGGTGAGGCGGTGGTCTATCAGCCGATCGAAATAAGGTGGGGTCGCCGTTCGATCGAATGTAAAATTTTGTCGAGACTGGAGTCTTGGCGCAGACGAACCGGCCCGCGCAGCAACCCGTAACGCCCGCCATTTCCGGGCAGCTTTTCGATCGAATAAAGCGGATGCTCGGCAGTATGGCGAAACACCGAAAATACCGCCCTGTCGCGGCCATGATCGATGGCATAGTCGCGCCACTCACCGGCGGCAACCCGGCGGCTATATTCGTTCAATAAAATACGGAGTTCGCTGCGGTCAAAGGATACGCGCTTGGTCGGTTTACCGACAATTTGCCGGTTACTGGCCTTTACCCTGTGAAATGAACTCATCGGCGGTGCACCTGCTGACTTGGTTCTCTAGCACAAACGTTACAGGAAAAAGTTTTCCCTATTTTGGCCGATGTGTCCAGGGGCGGCGGTCGAGGTGCTATTGGGTGCGGCGGCTGGCGGTTTCGTGTGGATTATCGTGGGTGTAGCAGGTCACATTGGCGATCGAACGATAACAGGCCAGGCTGGCCGCCGGATCGGGCGTATCGTTAATTGGTTGCTGGCACCAGCTCTCACCGGACAGGGAGTTGCCGATACTGCAATTCATACCGGTTGCGGCGGACATGGCGTGGTCGGAAATCGTCTTGCCGGTCTGCACCACCGATACAACGCTAGCGCCGCTAAGCGCCACGGATAGCGGGTCTGTGCAGGCGGTCAGGGCGCCGAGGGCCAGTAGAGCCGCAAGCGGTCGAAGGGCCTCTATGGGGAACGGTCGTTTTGGCATACCTGCCAGTTCCTCTACATACGCTTTCAGTGCTAAATAGGGCCGAGGAGCCCGTCGAGATCACTATTCGCTTATTTTGTTAAGATTCTGCTTTAATTGTGCCGCCGAACGACATAATCCATTCAAAAGCCAGTTAATTCTTGATTTAGAGACGCGAGCAGCGATATAGCGCGCAAGGGCGTTGCGGCGCGGTTGTCGCGCGCTATAGTTCGGCGGTGTCGGCGGGAATTTAATAATGAGGTTAGCACGTGTCGGATGATCTGTTCCGCGAAGTCGACGAAGAAGTTCGTCAGGAACAATATATACAGCTCTGGAAGCGATACGGCGTCTACATTGTAGCGGTTGTACTGGTCATCGTTGTGGGTACCGTCGGATTTGTCGTTTGGCGCGATATGCAACAGAGCGCCCGCGATGCCAGCGGTGAGCAATTGTTGGCAGCGATCGATATTGACGAGGATCGGCCCGATGAGGCGCTCGACCAACTGGCCATTCTGGCGGAGGAGGGGCCGAAGGGGTATCGCCTGCTGGCCCGCTTGCGCGAAGGCGCCTTGCTGTCTCAAACCGGCGATACCCGCGGCGCCGTGGTGGTTTACGATAACGTTGCCGAGGATTCGGGCCAGGATCGGATCTATCGCGATTTAGCAAAAGTGTTGGCGGTCTCCCACGGCATGTCGGTTATGGATCGCGGCGAAGTCGAGGATCGTCTGTCATCGGTGTTGGATGAAGACAATCCCTGGCGCTATTCGGCGCGCGAACTTATCGCGACAGCGGTGATGGTGTCAGGCGATAGGGCGGCGGCGGTCGAGGCGTTTCGGGCGTTGGCCGATGACGTGGAAGCGCCGGCCGGGTTTCGAGCCCGTGCCGCTGAAATGCTTGCGATATTGGCCCAATAGATCGACGTGACGAAGGCGGTGGAGCGGTGATGAACTGGCGCGATTTACGGGTATGGATGATTGCGGCCGCGGCGATCGCGTTGACCGGGTGCGATACGATCGACGATGTGCTGGGCAACCGCGAGGGGCCGAAGCTGCAGGGATCGCGGATTCCGATCTTGTTGGCAAACGATACGGCGCGGGCCGATCCGGGAATTTCCGATCTTGCGATCTTGTTGCCGCGCCCATTGGCTAATGCCTCCTGGCCGCAACAGGGCGGCTTCCCCAACCATGCCATGCACCATCTGGCATTGGGCGACCTACCCCAAGCGGTTTGGTCGGCTGACGCGGGGTCGGGGTCGGACAGCGACGCCCCCATCTTGTCGGGGCCGGTGACCAGCGGCGGCCTGGTCTATGCGATGGACGCCGACGCCGTCGTGTCGGCTTACAACGTCAGCGACGGCCGTGTGGTCTGGCGCGCCGACATTGAACCGCCGGAAGAAGATGACGGCAATTGGGGCGGCGGTCTCGCCGTCGATGAGGGCTTGGTATTTGCCGCGACGGGGTTCGCTCAAGTGGTGGCTTTGACCGCGGACGGCGGCCAGGAAGTGTGGCGCACCAATGTGTCGGGCCCCATGCGAGCCGCACCGACCGCGTTCAACGGCCGGGTTTTCGCGGTCACCAAGGACAATCAGCTATTTGCGCTGAACGCGAAGGATGGCGAATCCTTGTGGTCACATACGGGTTTTGAGGAAACGGCGGGCCTCATCGGCAGCGCCAGCCCGGCCGTCGATGGCGATATCGTCGTGGTGCCCTATTCGTCAGGGGAAATCTTCGCGCTGCGGGTCGAAAATGGGCGCCAGCTCTGGGGTGAAAACCTGGCGGCGATTCGGCGCGTCGATGCGGTCTCGGCGCTCGCCGACATCCGCGGCCGGCCGGTGATCGACCGCGACCGGGTCTTCGCGATTAGCCATTCCGGACGCATGGTCGCCATCGATCTGGCGAGCGGCCGACGTATCTGGGAGACGTCGTTGGGGGGGGTTAACCAACCCTGGGTCGGCGGTGATTTTATTTTCGTTTTGACCACCGACGCAAACGTCGCCGCGATTACCGCGCGCGACGGCCGAATCCGGTGGTTGACGCCGATCGGTCTTTATGAGGAACCCGATAAGCGCCGAGGGCGCATAAACTGGTCGGGGCCGGTTCTGGCGGGTGATCGGTTGATTGTCTCCGGCAGCCATGGTCTGGCGGTGACCCTGTCGCCTTATACGGGTGACATCATTGGCGAGCAGGAGATGCCCGATGCGGTCTCGCTGCCGCCGGCCGTGGCGGACCAGACGCTCTACTTTTTGACCGACGAGGCGCGCCTGGTCGCCTACCGCTAACGCGGCGCCGGAATACCTTATGCAGCCAACTATCGTCATCGCAGGGCGGCCGAATGTCGGCAAGTCCACCCTATTCAATCGCCTGGTCGGCCGGCGCGACGCGATCGTCAACGACCAGCCCGGGGTGACCCGCGACCGCCGCGAGGGCGATGCCAGCCTGGGCGATTTACGGTTTCGCGCTGTCGATACCGCGGGGCTCGAAGATGCGTTCGACGATAGTTTGCCAGCGCGCATGCGCCGGCAGACCGAAGTCGCCATCGGCGACGCCGACCTGGTGCTGTTGGTAATCGACGCGCGCGCTGGCGTGACGCCGGTCGACGAGCATTTCGCCAAATGGCTGCGTACCCTGTCGGTGCCGGTGCTGCTGCTCGCCAACAAATGCGAAGGCCGCGCGGCCGAGCCAGGAACTTATGAGGCCTACAGCCTGGGTCTGGGCGATCCGGTGCCGGTATCGGCCGAGCATGGCGGCGGCATGAACATGCTCTACGACGCCATCTCGGAAGTGTTGGCCGACCGCGGCGTGCCCGACGATCTCAGCGAAGCAGAAATCGAGCAGGGGCCGCTTAGGCTCGCCATCGTCGGGCGGCCCAATGTCGGCAAGTCCACCCTGGTGAACGCGCTGATCGGCGATGAGCGGTTGTTGACCGGCCCCGAGGCCGGCGTCACCCGCGATGCGATCACAGTTGAATGGGAATATCAGGGCCAACGCATCGCCCTGGTCGATACGGCCGGACTGCGGCGCAAGGCGCGCATCCATGAAAAACTCGAGCAACTCTCCGTTGGCGATGCCTTGAATGCCATTCAATATGCCGAAGTCGTTGCCCTGGTGCTCGACGGCGAGCAGATGCTCGAGCGTCAGGATTTGACCATCGGGCGCCATGTCATCGAAGAGGGCCGCGCCTTATTGCTGGTCATCAATAAGTGGGACATCGTCGCAGATAAACCGGCGGCCATGGCGGCCCTGCGCGACCGCTTGCAGACATCGCTGCCCCAGGTCGCCGGCGTGACGGTGGTGACGCTGTCGGCGCTGACCGGCAAAAATCTTGAAGCGCTGATGCCGGCGGTGCTCAAGGCCTACGAGGTCTGGAACCAGCGAGTGCCGACCGCCGGGCTGAATAGCTGGCTGGCCGACGTCATCGAGCGCCATCCACCGCCGCTGGCCGCCAACAAGCGGCGTATCCGACTGCGCTATGTGACCCAGCCGAAGGCCCGACCACCGACTTTTGCCGTCTTCGGCAACCGGCCGGAGGATTTGCCGGACAGCTATGTGCGTTATCTGGAAAACTCGCTGCGCGACCGTTTCGATCTCGCCGGCACGCCGATCCGCATCAATATGCGCAAAGGCAAAAATCCGTACGGCGATAAAAAAACTAAGTGAGCTCGACCATCTCGCCGTGGCGGGTGCAGTCCGGCGACGCCAGGTCGAGGAAGGCGTCGGTCACCGCGTCAGGTGTCTTCAGGGTCAGCGGGTCTTCGCCGGGAAACGCCGCGCTGCGCATACCGGTCCGGGTTGCCCCCGGGCTCAACAAATTCACCCGCACGGACGTATTCACCAACTCCGCCGCCCACACTTGGGTCATGGTCTCGAGCGCCGATTTGGTGATCGCGTAGGCGCCCCAATAGGCCTTGGGATTTTTGGCGGCAGCGCTGGTCACCAGGATCGCGCGGCCGGCGTCGGACATCCGCAATAACGGTTCGACGACACGCATCAGCCGCCAATTGGCGTGAACATTGGCGTCGAAGACTTCGGACCAGGCCTTGGCATCGTACTGGACCAGGGGGGTCATCGGCCCGAGGATCGCCGCGTTACCGACGAAAATATCCAGCCGCCCGAAACGCTCGAGCAGGGGTGGGCCCAGATTATCGAGGCGGTCGAATTCGGTGAGATCGCAGGGGACCAGGGTGGCGGCGCCGCCCAGCGCCTTAATCTCGTCATCGACCTCTTCCAGGCCGCCGACCGTGCGCGCAACCAGGATGACGTGGGCGCCTTCGGCGGCGAAGCGCTTGGCCACGGCGGCGCCGATGCCACGCGAGGCCCCGGTGATCAACGCCACGCGGTCGTGTAGGCGGCCGTTATCGGACATTTGTGGGGCGCGGTGGGTTAGGCGAGGCCGGCGAGGAGCGACATTTGCGTCGTGGCGCCGCCTTCGTCGAAGTCGGTGAGAGAAATCGGGTAGTCGCCGGTGAAGCAGGCATCACAGAATTGCGGCGCGTCGTTATTGCGCTCCGCTTCGCCCATGGCGCGATAGAGGCCGTCGGTGCTGATGAACGCCAGAGAATCGGCGTCGATTTGCTGGCGAATGCCTTCGACATCAAAATTGGCCGCCAGAAGCTGGCTGCGCTCGGGCGTATCGATCCCATAAAAACACGAATGCATGGTCGGTGGGCTGGAGATCCGCAAATGCACTTCCTTAGCGCCCGCTTGGCGCACCATCTCGACAATCTTCTTCGACGTGGTGCCGCGCACGATACTGTCGTCGACCAGGATGACCCGCTTGCCGACCAATTGCTGACGGTTAGCATTGTGTTTGAGCTTCACACCCAGATGGCGGATCTCGTCGGTCGGTTCGATGAAGGTACGGCCCACATAGTGGTTGCGGATCAGGCCGAGTTCGAAGGGCAGGTTGGATTGCTGGGCGAAGCCGATCGCCGCCGGCACACCGCTGTCGGGCACCGGGATGACAATGTCGGCGTCGACCAGGCTTTCACGGGCCAGCTCGGCGCCGATGGCCTTGCGGGCCTCGTAAACGTTGCGGCCGTCGACGGATGAATCCGGCCGGGCGAAATAAATATACTCGAACACGCAAAACCGCTTGCGCATGGGCGGGAACGGTTTGTGTGAGTGCAGGCCGCTCTCGTCGATGACGATAATTTCACCCGGTTCGACATCGCGCACGAATTCCGCACCGATGATATCCAGGGCACAGGATTCCGAGGTGATGATGAGCGCGTCGCCCAGCTTGCCGAGGATCAACGGCCGTACGCCCAAGGGGTCGCGGGCGCCGATCAGTTTGCGCCGGGACAGGGCGACCAGCGAATAGGCGCCCTCGACGGCGCGCAGGGTTTCGACCACCCGATCAAGCAGACGACCGCCCCGGCTGGTGGCAATCAGATGCTGGAAGACTTCCGTATCCGAGGTCGACTGGAACAGCGATCCGTGTTCGACCAGTTCATGGCGCAGAGCGACGGCGTTGGTCAAATTGCCGTTATGGGCCAGCGCCAGGCCGCCGAAACTGTAGTCGGCGTAGAGCGGTTGCATATTACGCAGGGCGGTTTCGCCGGTGGTCGAATAGCGCACATGGCCGATCGCCGAATTGCCCGGCATGGTGTCGATGACTTCTTTTTCGCCGAAAATTTCGCCAACCAGGCCCAGCGCCCGGTGGGGATAGAACCGGCTGCCGTCAAAGGAGACGATGCCCGCGGCCTCTTGGCCACGATGCTGCAGGGCGTGCAGGCCCAGCGCCGTCAACGCCGCGGAATCGTCAGAACCATAGACGCCGAAAACGCCACATTCCTCGTGGAATTTATCGTCGCCGGATGCCGCAAAAGGATGGGTCGTCGAGCCTGGGATCACTGATTATTCTGGATCAATCGATCCAGCTCCTGCCGTTCGCGCTCGTTATAGCCTGGACGCGCGGACGATGCAGGTGTTTTCGGTGGTAGCGACAGACGATCGATCGCCTCGCGGGCGGAATCTATGCCCTGCGTGCGTTTGGTGATGATTTCGAGCTGCTCACCCGCCGTGCCGACAATCGACTCGGGCAGCACATCGCGCACCAAAAGAGCGGCCGACTCGACCGCCGGGCGAGTACGCGCCTCGCGGACCCAGTCGGGCGGGTCCTGGGCCCAAATATCGCTCAAGAACAAGAATCCGACGGCGATGGCGACCGCCGCGGTGCCCAACCCGGCGAGCAGGCCGAACGACCGGTCGAGCGCATTGAGCCGGCTCGAGCGGACCCATTTGCTGAGGAGCTGGCTCACCAGGTGCAGTATGATTAACGCCACGACGAACAACACCGTGCCGCCCACCAGGTCGGCGATCCAGGGCGTGTCGATATATTCGCGGGCATAGGGGCTAGCGGTGGGGAATCCGAACACCGTGACAGCGCCGGCGCCGGCCCACGACAGCAGGAACAGCCCGCCGCGCACGAAGCCGGTCACAAGTCCCGATAGCGCGCCGATCAGCAGTATGCCGATAACCGCGAGATCGAAGGGGGAGATGCCTAAGGCGTCCATATCACAGCGCTGCCGTCTTACCGGCGGCTAGAGCGCCTTCGAATATTGCGAATAAATCATGCAGGCTGGCCATATTACGGGTCGCGATTGCTGAATCCGGCGCTCGATCGCCGCGCCGGCGAGGCGATGCTTGGGGCACGATGGCGCTGGTAAAACCAAGTTTTTCCGCCTCTTTCAGCCTTGCATCCGATTGTCCCACGGCGCGAACCTCGCCGCCCAGACCGATTTCGCCAAAAACCACCGTTCGCTCGGGTAGTAACTGCCCCAAATGTGCCGAAATAAGGGCAGCGGCCACCGCCAAGTCTGCAGCAGGTTCCGATATACGCAGTCCGCCGGCGACGTTCAAGTAGACGTCGGCGGCGCCCAGGTTGAGGCCGCAGCGGCTCTGCAGCACCGCCAGGATCATCGCCAGACGCGCACTGTCCCAGCCAACCACGGCACGACGGGCCGTCCCTAGGGCGGTGGGGGATACTAAAGCCTGAATTTCAACCAAAACCGGCCGGGTTCCTTCGATGCCAGCAAAAACCACGGTGCCGTTGACGTTGTCACTGTGGCCGGCGAGGAATAGCTCGGACGGGTTAGCGACTTCCGCCAACCCGGTACCGGTCATCTCGAACACGCCGATTTCGTCGGTCGGGCCGTAGCGGTTCTTGACCGCCCGCAACAGGCGGAATTGGTGGCCGCGCTCGCCCTCGAAATAGAGCACTGTGTCGACCATATGCTCCAGTACGCGGGGGCCGGCGATGGCGCCTTCCTTGGTGACATGGCCGACCAGGACCAATGTGAGGTTGCGCCGTTTGGCCAAGCGGATCAGTTCCTGGGCGGCGCTGCGCACTTGCGCCACCGTGCCGGGCGCTGAATCCAGCGTGTCCACATACATGGTCTGGATCGAATCGATGACCACCACCCGCGGCGCATCGGGCATATCCAGGGTCGCCAGAATATCGCGCACGCTGGTCGCGGTCGCCAGACCGACGGGGGCGGCGGACATTCCAAGCCGGGTGGCGCGCGAGCGAATCTGATCGACCGCTTCCTCGCCGGAAATATAGGCGACCTGCGTGCTGGCATTGGCCAGCCCGGCCATGGCCTGCAGCAACAGGGTCGATTTGCCGATGCCCGGATCGCCGCCGACCAGCAGGGCTGAGCCGGCGACCAGGCCGCCGCCGCAGACCCGGTCGAATTCGCTGATGCCGGTGGTGATGCGCGGCGCCTGCTCTTCGGTGCCTTCCAACGGCACGAAAGCGACCGGCCGGCCGCCGGCGCCGGTGACGCCCTTTGGCGCGGCTTCCCTGGCGGCCTCTTCGGTGATCGAGTTCCAGGCGCCGCAATCGTCGCACTTGCCGGCCCATTTGCGATGGCTGGCGCCGCATTGCTGACAGACGAATTGGCTTGCCGGCCGCGCCATGGTCAGCTCGCCACCAGCATGTCGATCGGCCCATGGGAGCGGCCATTGATGAACTGGTCGACCACGTCGCTGCCGGAATCGTCTATAGCGTCGACCGGGCCGTGCCAGACGATGATGCCGTCATAGATCATGGCGATATTATCGGCAATTCGCCGCGCGCTGGCCATATCATGGGTAATCGACAGCGCCGTGGCGCCCAATTCGCGCACGCTCTTGATGATCAGATTATCGATTACGCTGCCCATGATCGGATCAAGGCCGGTGGTCGGTTCGTCGAAAAACATGATTTCCGGCTTGGTGGCGATGGCGCGGGCCAGCCCGACGCGCTTTTGCATGCCGCCGGACAGCTCCGCCGGCGACCGTTCGGCGATGTCGGGCTCTAATCCCACCTGTATCATCGCCTCGATCGCCTTCTCGCGCGCGTCTTGTCGCGCCATCCGCTGGACCTGAATAAGCCCGAAGGCGACATTCTCCCAGACCGGCAGACTGTCGAACAGCGCGGCGCCTTGAAACAGCATGCCGAATTTGCGGGTGACCTGCTCGCGATCGCGGCCGGTCAGCGCCGTCACGTCCTGGCCATCGATCAGAACCGAACCGGAGTCGGGATGCATCAAACCGATAATGTTCTTGATCAGCACCGACTTTCCGGTGCCCGAGGCGCCGATGACGGCCAGGGATTCGCCGGGCTGGATGGTCAGATTGACGCCACGCAAGACCTGTTTGCCGCCGAAGGCTTTGTGCAAATCGCGGGTTTCGATCTTAGCGGGTGGGGGCGTCGTGGTCATGCCGCGAAGAAGATTGCCGTGATAATAAAGTTGAATAATAACAACAGAATAGAAGCAGATACGACAGCATTGGTTGTGGCTTGGCCGACACCTTGGGAGCCGCCCTTCGAGTTGTAACCATGATAGGTGCCCATCAGCGCGATAATAAATCCGAACACCGCAGCTTTGACGATACCGGAGAAGAAGCCGATGAATTCGAGATTGTCCCAGGTGCTGCGCAAATAGGTCATCGGGTTAAAGCCGAAATCGTAGATCGACACGATGAAGCCGCCCATGACGCCGATAATGTCGGCGACCAGCACCAGCAGCGGCATCATGGCGACGGCGGCGATCAGGCGCGGCGCCACCAGATATTTGTAGGGATTGGTCGATAGAGTGGTCAGCGCGTCGATCTGCTCGGTTACCCGCATGGTGCCGATCTCCGCCGCCATGGCGGCACCGATGCGCCCCGCCACCATCAGGCCGGCCAATACCGGGCCCAATTCGCGGGTGATACCCCAGACCACAACATTGGCGATCGTGGCCTCGCCGGCAAAGCCGAAGCCGCTGAAGCTCTGCAAGGCCAGCACCATGCCGGTGAAGATCGCCGTCAGCCCGACCACGGGCAGGGAGTAAAAGCCGATCTCGACCATCTGCTGACCGACCAGCCGGGGGAAGAAGGGCGGGCTGAAACAGTGGAAAACGCCGTTGCCGGTGAAAACCCCGATACGCCCGGTCACCGCGAAAAGATTGATGACCGAACGGCCGAGTGCTCGAAGTAGCCCCATTAAACGGTATCTCCGCCCCGATAGATGCGGTGATGGCGTTGGCCGAGCCGCGTCAATACTTCGTACCCGATTGTTCCGGCCACGTCAGCCAGATCGTCGGCACTAAAATGATCGCCGATGAGCTCGGCATACCCGCCGGGTTGTGCGGCGGCGGGAGGCACGTCGCTGACATCGACGGTTAGCAGATCCATCGAGACCCGGCCGACCACCGGCGCGGCGACGCCGTCGATAAAGGTGGTGGCGAGGGGGCGCTTATCCCGTGGGTTCAGCCGGCCGGCGGTGCGCAGATAACCGTCGCCATAGCCGGTGGCGAGGGTGGCAATACGGCTGGGACCGCCGACCTGATGGGCCGCGCCATAACCCACCGTCGCGGGTTTATTGATGTCGCGAACTTGTATAATTTTCGCAAATAAATGAACGACTTGCTTCATCGGGTTCGGTTTTTGGTCGAGAAATTCCAACCCGTAAATCGACGCGCCGGCACGCACCAAATCCAAATGATATTCTGCGCCCAGGAATACCCCGGCGGAGTTTGCCAGACTGGCGTGCACCGGCCCGGTAACCGCCGCTAGTTTCGCGACCGCCGCCAACAGCAAGTTGCGTTGTTGGGCGTTCACCGGCGATGTCGGTTCGTCGGCGCAGGCCAGATGGCTCATCACCACCTGGACTTCGATGCCGCTCAGCAGTGTCGGATCAGTGCAGAGCGTAGAAATTTCCGCCTCGTTTAGGCCGAGCCGGGACATGCCGGTGTCGATATGCAGATAGGCCGCTTGGCGAGTCGCGGTGGTGGCGCACCAGACCTCGATCTGCATCAAACTGTTGAGGGCGGGGGTCAGCCGGTGCTCGCCGAACAAGGGCGCGGTGGCGCTATCGGGGCCGTTGAGGATGACGATTTCGGCGTCGGGGAGGACCGGGCGTAGGCTAGCGCCCTCGGCCGCGGTGGCGACAAAGAAAGTTTTACAACCAAGTTTAGCCAGTGCGGGGGCGATCTGGGCGGCGCCCAGGCCGTAGGCGTCGGACTTGATTGACACGCCGACGGCGGCGGTCGGCGCTTGGGATTGCATGTGGCGATAGTTAGCCGCCACCGCGTCCAGGTCTACGATGAGAACCGAACTAGCGCCGGGTGGAATGTTCGTGTCGTGCAAAAGCACTCGTCAGAACCGGTCCTCGGGGAGTCGATTATTGTCGGTCCAATCGGAGAATTGGGTGTATTCGCCGACAAACCGCAGTTCCACAGTGCCGATCGGGCCGTGGCGCTGCTTACCGATAATCACCTCTGCCTTGTTGCGGGACCGCTCCAGGCGTTCTAATCGACGCGCGAATTTATCCTCGGTCTCGTGCTCGCGCTGCTCACGCGTTTCACGATCCAGATAATATTCCTCTCGATACAAGAACATAACCACGTCCGCATCTTGCTCGATCGACCCCGATTCGCGCAGGTCGGAAAGTTGCGGGCGTTTATCTTCGCGTTGCTCGACCGCGCGCGATAGCTGGCTGAGCGCCACAACCGGCACGTTGAGTTCCTTGGCCAGCGCCTTGAGCGAGCGGGTTATCAGCGAGACTTCCTGCACGCGGTTCTCGCTGCGCACGGTTGCCGGCGGATTCACCAGTTGCAGGTAATCGATAATGATCATGCTCAGCCCGTGCTGGCGCTTGAGCCGGCGAGCGCGGGTGCGGATTTGCGCGACGGTCAGGGCGGGCGTGTCGTCGATGAACAGTTTCATCGTGTGCAGCGTCTGGGCTACCGCGAAGACCCGATTGTACTGTTCTTCGCTGACGTCACCCCGGCGGATCGCGTCGGAGCGAACGTTCGAGGCCTCCGAGATGATGCGGGTCGCCAATTGCTCCGCCGACATCTCCAACGAAAAGAACGCCACGATGTCGCGTTGTTCGGTCTGATTGCCAGCATCGTCGATCACCAACTGCTTCTTGTCCGCCACGCTATAGGCGATGTTGGTGGCGAGGGCGGTTTTACCCATCGAGGGGCGCGCGGCAATGATGACCAAGTCGGACTTATGCAATCCGCCAAGTTTGCTATCGAGGTCCTTAAACCCAGTCGGCACCCCGACCAGATCGGTATCGCGCTTATAGGCCGCCGCCGCTAGGTCGATCGCCGACGTCAAAGCCGTGCGAAATTCCTGGAACCCGCCTTCCGAAGCGCCTTGCTCGGCGAGCTGAAAAAGCTGGCCTTCGGCGGCCTCAATCTGCTGAGTGGCGGGGATGTCGATATCGTGTTCGTAGGCGCTATTGGCGACCACTTCGCCGATCTCGATTAATTCGCGCCGCAAGAAGCAATCATAGATCTCGCGGCCCAAATCCTGGGCGTTTTGAATGGTAATAACCGCATTCGCCAGTTCGGCAAGGTAGGCCGGTCCGCCGATTTCGCTCAGGGCCTCGTCGTTGCTGAAGTAATTCTTCAAGGTGACCGGATTGGCCATTTGGCCGCGATCGATTAACCGGGCACAGGATTCGTAGACCTTGGCGTGGGCGGGGTCGGCGAAATGCTCGGGTAGGAGAAACTCCTGGACCCGCTCATAGGCGCGGTTATTGGCGAGAATGGCGCCGATCAGCGCCATCTCGGCCTCATAGTTGTGGGGTAGTACACGAAACCCAACCTCGTTGCTGGTCTCGTGTAGCGGCGTCACATTGTCGGGGGCGACTGTATCAACGTCGCCGGGTTCTATCGTCGTCATGGCGGCGCAGCCTACCAATAGTGCGCGACGAATGGTTCCTTAGTTTACGTGAGTCCGGTGGAACCTGAGGATAAGGTCGCGCATTTCCTGCTTGCTATTTTGCCCAACTTGTTCGAGTCGCCCCATATCCGCTATTTCGGGCCTGGACAGGGTGAGATTTCGAATTAACATCACGCACCGTAAAATAGGCGTCAAAAGGGGAGAGAGACATGCGCGCAGCCTGGCACGCCGAATTTGGAGCTGCCGCCGACGTACTGCAGGTTGGGGAGTTTGACACACTACAGCCCGGCGAGGGCGAAGTTTTAGTCCGGGTATATGCTTCGGGCATCAATCCGTTAGACGTTAAAAAGCGCGCCGGCGCGCGGGGCGCGTTGGAGGTCGAGCGGGCCATTCCCCATTATGACGGCGCTGGCGTGATCGAGGCGGTGGGCGCCGGGGTCGATGCCGGCCGGATCGGCGAGCGGGTCTGGCTGTTCGAGGGCCAATTCGGCCGCTGGCTGGGCACCGCGGCGGAATATATTTCCCTGCCATCGAGCCGGGCCGTATTGCTGCCGGATGCGGTGAGTTTCGCCGAGGGCGCCTGCCTGGGAATACCGGCGCTGACCGCCCACCGTGCGGTGCGCGCTGATGGCTCGGTGGCGGGGCAAACTGTGTTGGTAACCGGCGCCGCCGGCGCGGTAGGAAGCTACGCCGTCCAATTCGCCAAACTATCCGGTGCAACGGTGATCGGCACCGTCAGTTCCGACGAAAAGGCCGCCCAAGCCCTCGCCAACGGTGCGGCGCACACTATCAACTACAAGAGCGAAGACGTGGTCGCCCGGGTAAAAGATTTAACCGATGGCGCCGGGGTTGACCGGGTGGTCGAGGTTGAGTTGGGCGGCAACATGCCGGTCACTTCGCGGGTTATAAAGGCCAACGCGGTCATCGCGGCCTATGCCTCGATGGCGGTGCCGGAAGCGCCGCTACCGTTTTACCCGATGCTGCGCACCGGCCCGAAGATCGAGATCGTCGCCTGCTTCACGGTGCCAGAGGGTGATAAGATGCAAGGCGCGCGCGATATCAGCGCCTGGATGGCCTCCGATGGCTTAATCCACAATGTTGGTGCGACTTTTGATCTCGATGATATTGCGGCGGCCCACCAGGCCGTCGAAAGCGGTTCTGTGATCGGCGGCGCCGTCGTCGAGATCGGTTAGGCGGAGGCCCTGATCGGAATTATTGCAGGTGTCATCGCGCGCGATGCTTCGAGACGCCGGCGTTGCCGGCTCCTCAGCATGAGGGTGTTATACTAGGAAAAACAGAAAGTTCTGCCTCACCCTGAGGAGGGCCGATAGGCCCGTCTCGAAGGGCCCGTCCGAACAAGGTCTATTCCGCGGCCTGGCTTTCCTCGGCCACCACGCCGCGTTCCCATTCGCCGATATATTCGCGGGTCAGGGGCACGGCGTCCTGGCGCTTGGCGACCTGGATCTGGAAGACCATCTGGCCGCGCCGGCGGAAGCCGATTTCGCAGCCGATCAGATAGAACTCCCACATGCGGCAGAATTCCTCATCGTAGAGTTCTCTGGCCTTTTCGCGCTGCGCCTGAAAGCGGTCGTGCCAATGGCGCAGGGTTTCGGCATAGTGTAGCCGCAGAATCTCAATGTCGGTGACCCACAGGCCGGCCTTTTCGACGGCGGCCAGCACTTCCGACAGGGCCGGCGTGTAGCCGCCCGGGAAAATGTATTTGCGCAGCCAGGCATTGGTGGTTCCCGGCGGATCCATCCGGCCGATGGAATGGACCAGGCACACGCCGTCATCGGCCAGCAGATTCTTCACCTGTTTAAAATATTCCGTGTAATGGCCGGTGCCGACATGCTCGAACATGCCAACCGAGACGATGCGGTCGAAGGTGCCGGTTTTCTCGCGATAGTCGCGCAGCTCGAAAGATGCTTGATGGGCGAGGCCCCTATCCGCCGCCCGTTGCTGGCTGACCTTGTGCTGTTCGGTCGACAGGGTGACGCCGGTCACCTGTGCGCCGGTCTGTTGCGCGAGGTACATACCCAGCCCGCCCCAGCCGGACCCGATGTCGAGAACTTTCAGGCCGCGCCGGTTCAGCAGAAGCTTGGCCGCGATGTGGCGCTTCTTGTTGATCTGCGCCTGTTCCAAATCGGTGGAATCGGAATCGAAGTAGGCGCAGGAATATTGCCGGTCCTCGTCGAGGAACAGATCATATAAATCGTCGGACAGATCGTAATGATGGGCGACATTGCGCTGCGCCTTACCGACCGGATTATGTTGTTGGAGGCGGCGCAGCAAGCGGTTAAAGCGACCGAGCACCTTTTGGAACGGGTGGCTCTGGACGTATTCGAGATTTCGGGCAGAGAGATCGAGGAAATCGAACAGGGTGCCACGCTCGATGGTCAGCGTGCCGCGCATATATGCTTCACCCACCGTTAGTTCCGGGTTCAATAGCAAGTGCCACTGGGTGGCTTTATCATGAATTTGGACGCTGACATGGGGCGCGGTGCCGTCGCCGAAGCGCCAATCACGCCCTCGGTGATCTATTAAACATAGGTCGCCGCTCCTAATAACGGCGCGCAAAAACCGCGATAGCAACATCATTCAAGCCCACCCCTCAACTATGCCAATCATTTGATGTTGGCTTATTGGCTATAAATCTAGCAGAGAATTGCTCTCTACTGCAAAGAGGCTGTTGTTGAGACTATCGTGAGGCGCACTGTACTTAATTTCGCCGCGCAAGCACCCATACGCGGGTTAATCAGGGCGATTAACCACGTCCGACGGTTCACGAAATTAGTGATATAGCCGCTAGAGGCGGCCTCTGGGGGCCGCAACTAGCGGATTTACGCGGGTTCGCCGTCTTCGGCGGGGGCTTCGGCCGGTGCTTCAGCGGCGGCGTCTTCCTCGGCGGCAGCGTCACTCGCGAGGCGTTCGACAACTTCTTCCTCGACCAGACCTTCGGCAGCCGCGACCTCGGCTTCGGCGTCGTCGGCGATAGCCAACGCCGCCGCAGCGGCCGCTTCTGCTTCCATTTCGTCCTCGCTGAGGAGCGCGCCGCCGCGTTCGAGCTGCAAGGCCGCCTCTTCGTCGGTGCGGGCGATATTGACGGTAATATTGACCGACACCTCGGGGTGAAGGTCGACGCGGGTCTCGTAGACGCCCAACGCCTTGATCGGCCGGTTGAGTACGATCTGGTTACGGGCGACGGTAACGCCGGAATCGGTTACCGCGCCGGCAATATCGCGCGCGGACACGGAGCCATAAAGCTGACCGCTATCACCGGCTTGGCGAATGATGGTCACATCGATGCCGTCGACCTTGGTGGAGACCGATTCAGCTTCCTGGCGGCGTTGTAGATTATCGGCTTCCAGATGTGTGCGTTGCTGTTCGAAGACCGCCCGGTTGCTGCCGGTGGCGCGCATGGCTTTTTTCTGCGGCAGCAGAAAATTGCGGGCGTAGCCGTTTTTTACCGTGACGATATCGCCCATTTGGCCGAGCTTTTCGATACGCTCGAGCAGAATGACTTCCATAACTAATTCTCCTGAACGCGCCGGTTAGTCGACGACGTAGGGCAGCAGGGCCAGAAAACGGGCGCGCTTGATCGCCCGCGCCAACTCGCGCTGCTTTTTCAACGATACAGCCGTGATTCGACTGGGGACGATCTTGCCGCGCTCGGAAATGTAGCGCTGCAGGGTCTTGGTGTCCTTGTAGTCGATCTTCGGTGCGTTGGGACCGGAAAAGGGGCAGGTCTTACGGCGCCGGAAAAACGGACGCCGTCCGCCCCCACCGCCACCACCACCGGGTCTATCCATACTCATTCGGCTGACTCCTTGACGGTTTCGCTGGCATTGGCGGCTGGTTTGTCGTCGCTCGCGGCGGCTGCGGTTTTCGGCTCGTCGCCGGTATCCGGCGCGCGATAAGAGTCGTCGCGGTCGCGGCCACTGCGCTCCTTGCGGCCCCGCGCCATAATCGACGGGCCCTCCTCGAACTCGTCGACGCGCAGGGTCAAATAGCGCAACACGTCTTCGTGCAGGCGCTCGTTGCGCTCCAGCTCGTTGATGCCGCCAACCGGAGAATCGATATTTAGCATTACATAATGACCCTTCCGGTTCTTCTTGATCCGGTAGGCGAGGTTCTTGAGACCCCAATATTCGGTATTAACGATCTTTCCGCCGTCGGCCTCGATCAGACCTGTGAAGGTCTCGACCAAGCCGTCGACCTGCGCGCTCGATATATCTTGGCGCGCAATAAAGACGTGCTCGTAGAAAGGCATCCTGGTTGCTCCTCATGGATGTTAGCTGGTCACCGCCGGTCGCCCCGATCCCGGGCCGCGGCCGCATGGCCATAGCTGGCATTTCACGATTGAAATTGTCAGCAAGGAGTCCGCCCGCCTGAATGTGCATCAGGCCGTGCGTTCAAGGCGCGTATAGACCACAACCCAATCCACGGCGCAAGGCGTTTCGATAGCATTTTCATGACTATAGATACGCCGCAAGATCAGCGCCGCGAGCCTGCTTGCGGGCGTCTCGTCCGCTCTATATGACTGGCTTTACGACCGATTATCCGCCCGACGGCGCTGTAAGAAGGAGCTCCCTATGTCCCGCGCGTTTGTATTTCCCGGTCAGGGAAGCCAAGAGGTCGGCATGGGCCGCGAATTGGCCGACGCCTTTGCCGCCGCCCGCCTGGTCTTTGAGGAAGTCGACGATGCGTTGGAGCAAAAGCTTAGCAAGATCATGTTCGACGGCCCGGGCGAGGAGCTGACCCTGACCGAGAATGCCCAGCCGGCGCTGATGGCGGTTTCGACGGCGGTGGTGCGGGTACTCGAGGCTGAAGGCAATGTCACGGTATCGGACGCGGCGGCTTTCGTTGCCGGCCACAGCTTGGGCGAATATTCCGCTCTCGCCGCCGCTGGCGCGCTCGCCTTGGCCGATACCGCGCGCTTACTGAAGACCCGCGGGCAAGCGATGCAGGCCGCGGTGCCGGTCGGCCAGGGCGCCATGGCGGCGATCCTGGGCCTCGAATTGGCCGCTGTTGAAGAAGTTGCCGTGGCGGCCGCCGAAGATCAGGTGTGCGACGTCGCCAATGATAATTCCGAGGGCCAGATTGTCGTCAGCGGCGATACAACGGCGGTCGAGCGCGCGGTCGAGATCGCAAAGGATAAAGGGGCGAAACGTGGCATCCTACTGCCGGTCAGCGCGCCCTTCCATTGCCAACTTATGGACCCGGCTGCCGATATCATGACCCACGCTTTGGCGTCGGCGGAGATCGTGCCGCCCAAGCCGCCGGTGGTAACGAATGTGACCGCCCAGCCGGTGAGCGATCCTGACGATATTCGCAGTATGCTGATCGAGCAGATCACCCAGACCGTGCGCTGGCGCGAAAGCGTCCTGACCATGCGCGATCTCGGCGTGGAGGAGATTTGCGAGATCGGCGCGGGCAAAGTCTTGGGTGGCTTGGCGCGGCGAATCGACCGCGATCTTGGCGCGCAATCAGTCGCGACTCCGGCCGATGTGGAAACATTTCTCGCGTCCCTTTAAGGCGCATCACGAATTACAGGACAAGATGAGGCGATTATGTTCGATTTGAGCGGCAAGGGGGCCTTGGTGACCGGCGCGAGCGGTGGAATCGGCGCGGCCATCGCCCGGACCCTCCACGCCAATGGGGCGAATGTGGCGTTGAGCGGAACCCGGGCTGAGCGCCTCGAGGCCCTGGCGTCGGAATTGGGCGCGCGCGCGCATGTGGTACCGGCCGATTTGTCCGATGGGGATGCGGTCGACGCGCTGCCGGCGGCGGCCGAAGCGGCGCTCGGATCCCTCGATATCTTGATTAACAATGCCGGCCTCACCCGCGACAATCTGGCGATGCGCATGAAGGACGATGAGTGGCAGACGGTGCTCGACGTTAATTTGACCGCCGCGTTTCGGCTCAGCCGCGCGGTATTGCGCGCCATGATGAAGGCCCGCTGGGGGCGAATCATCTCCGTGACATCGGTGGTTGGCGCCACCGGAAACCCCGGCCAGGTGAATTATGCGGCGTCGAAAGCCGGGCTGACCGGCATGACCAAAGCCCTGGCGCAAGAAGTTGCCAGCCGCGGCGTGACGGTGAATTGCGTCGCCCCGGGGTTTATCGAAACGGCGATGACCGATGCCCTGACCGAGGCTCAGAAAGAAGCGATTATGGGCCGTATTCCGGCCGCGCGGCTGGGTAGCGTCGACGATGTCGGGGCCTGCGCTTTATTCCTCGCCAGCGATGAAGCGAGTTACGTGACCGGCCAGACGATTCACGTCAATGGCGGCATGGCGATGATTTAAGATGATTCAAACTGTGGATTGCGGCTTGATGCGGCTTGACGGAACATGCGAAGCCGGTTAAGTCGCGGCTTCGGCTCATGGTCGGGCCGAAAGTTGAGTGAAGGTTAGAGCTTGAGCGGGGGGCAATGTGAAGGTCGGGTCGAGACCCGTTCGTCACCGGTTCTCCACGACGCAAGCTTCGAGAATAATTGGCAACCAAGGGCTAACGGAACATGAGCGATATCGCTGAGCGTGTGCAAAAAATCGTCGTCGAGCATCTAGGCGTTGACGATGGCAAGGTTATCGAGAACGCAAGCTTCATTGACGATCTTGGCGCGGACAGTCTCGACACGGTCGAGTTGGTCATGGCATTTGAAGAAGAATTCGGCTGCGAAATCCCCGATGATGCGGCAGAGAAAATCCTGACGGTCGGTGACGCGGTCAAGTTTCTGGAAGAAGCAAGCTGACGCGCGCCGCAAGGTAACGCGGCCAAGCTTACTCGAAATTCGCACATGAACACGGTGACAGCCCAATGAGGCGCGTGGTCGTAACTGGCTTAGGTCTCGTCACGCCCTTGGGCGTCGGGGTCGAAAATAACTGGAACGGCATTACCGCGGGCAAATCCGGTATTGGCGCGATCCAGGCGTTCGACGTATCGGACCTGCCGGCTAAGATTGCCGGCCAGGTGCCGCGCGGCGATGTCGCCGACGGCAATTTCAATGCCGACGATTATATGTCGCCGAAAGACCAACGCCGGGTCGACGATTTTATCATCTACGCCATGGGCGCCGCGATCCAAGCGGTTGAGGATGCGGGCTGGGAGCCTGAGGGCGAGGCCGACCGTGAGCGTACCGGTGTGATGATCGGGTCGGGCATTGGCGGGCTGCAGACGATCTACGAGGGCTCGTCGCTGATCAATGAGCGCGGGCCGCGCCGGGTTGGGCCGTTCTTTATCCCCTCAGCATTGATAAACTTGGCGTCGGGCTATTTGTCTATCCGCTACGGATTCAAGGGCCCGAACCATGCGGTTGTCACCGCCTGTTCGACCGGCGCGCACGCCATCGGCGATGCTTCGCGCATGATCATGCTCGACGATGCCGATGTGATGGTTGCCGGCGGCACCGAAGCGGCGATCTGCCGCATTGGGCTGGCCGGTTTTTCGGCCGCCAAGGCGCTGTCGACAAATTACAACGATACGCCGGAACAGGCGTCGCGCCCTTACGATAAGGGCCGCGATGGGTTTGTCATGGGCGAGGGCGCGGGTATCGTGGTGCTTGAAGAGTATGAGCATGCGAAAGCGCGCGGCGCCAATATCTATGCCGAGATCGTCGGCTACGGCATGTCTGGCGACGCGTTTCATATCACAGCGCCGGCGGCCGATGGCAATGGCGGGTACCGTTCCATGCAGGCGGCGTTGAAACGGGCGAAGCTGAACCCCGAAGACATCGACTATGTAAACGCTCACGGCACATCGACCCCGCTCGGTGACGAAATTGAGCTGGGTGCGGTGAAACGCCTGTTTGGCGATCACGCCTACAATATCGCCATGTCGTCGACTAAATCGGCGATCGGTCATCTGTTGGGCGCCGCGGGTAGCGTTGAGGCGATTTATTCGATCCTGGCGATTCAGAACAATGTCGTGCCGCCGACCCTGAATTTAGACGACCCGTCCGATAGTTGTGACATCGAGCTGGTGCCGCACACGGCCCAAGAGCGCGATGTGCGGCGGGTCTTGAGTAATTCCTTCGGGTTTGGCGGAACCAACGCGTCCCTGATATTCTCGGAGTTGTAGCGCCACTTCGCGGGCGCGCGAGGCTGGCTGTTATATGGACGACCGCGCCGACCTACCCCTAGAAGACATCCCACCGCCCCGCCGGCGCCGACGTCTGGCGCGGTTTCTGTTCGCGACATTTTTGATCGGTGCGGTTGCCGCCACGACGATTGCCGTTGCCGGCATATGGATGTTCAACCGCACCTTTACCGACCCCGGGCCGTTGACCGAAGGGGTTGTTCTGGTCATTCCGCGCGGCGCGTCGGTGCGATCAATCGGCGCACTACTGGAAAGCGAAGGGGTCATCGACGATGCGACCCTGTTTTCCTGGGGGGTGCGGGCGCTGGGTGGCGAGCGCCCTTTGAAAGCCGGGGAATATGCTTTCCCCGCACAGATTAGCGCGCGCGGTGCGATGGCGCTGTTACAGTCGGGCAAGATCGTCGAGCGGCGGCTCACCGTCCCGGAAGGGTTGACCACCTTGCAGGTGCTCGCGGCCGTCGGCGCGGCCGACGGTCTGGCCGGCGAGCTGCCGCCGGCGGATAAGTTCGCCGAAGGCTCGCTGTTGCCCGAAACCTATCAATATCTTCGCGGAGAAACACGCGATGCGTTCTTAACGCGCCTGCAAACGGCGATGGCGGAAACCCTCGACCAGCTATGGCGCGGGCGCAGTCCCGACGCCAGTCCGCTGAAGTCACCGCAGGAAGCGCTTATATTGGCGTCGATTGTCGAGCGCGAGACCGGGTTGGCGGCAGAACGGCCACGTGTCGCCGCGGTGTTTTTAAACCGCCTGCGCCGCGGCATGCGTCTGCAGTCCGACCCCACCGTGGTCTACGGTCTGTCGAACGGCACCGGCACCATTGGCCGGCCGATCACTAAAACCGATCTGGCTACCGACCATCCCTATAATACCTATGTGCATGCCGGCCTGCCGCCGGGGCCGATCGCCAATCCCGGCCGCGCAAGTCTGGCGGCGGTGCTGCAGCCTATCAAATCGAAGGATCTCTACTTTGTCGCCGACGGTACCGGCGGTCACGCGTTTGCCCGCACTCTGGAAGAGCATAACCGCAACGTCGCTAAATGGCGGCGCATCGAACGGCAGCGCCGCAAGAAATAAGGTTGCCCGCTAGTCGCTGGCCTTGTTTGGCAGGCGGCGCATGAACCGGTCGGTCGTCCAGGGCGGCAGGGTTTGGGCCAGCCAGGCGGCGCTATACATTTGCCAGGGAAATGCGATTCGTCCCCGATTGCGGGCCAGACCGCGGCGGATGATGCGCGCGGCGCGGTCGGTCTCCATCAGGAACGGCATGTCAAAATCATTTTCCTCGGTCATGCGCGAGCGCACAAAGCCCGGACAGATAACCGATATTTCGATGCCAGCGGCGGCGTAGGCGTTGCGTAGCCCTTCGCCATAGTTGCGGATCGCGGCCTTGCTGGCGCAGTAGGCTGGCGCACCGGCGAAACCGCGAAACGAGGCTAGGCTCGACATGATGGCGATCTGACCCTGAATGCCCGGCCGCGGGTGCGCGGCAAAACACTCCAATGCTGGATGAACGGTATTGATCACCCCGTCCACGTTGATCGCCATGATGCGTCGCGCCTGGTCCAACGGCTCGCCGGCCTTGCCGGTGCCGGCCGACACGCCGGCATTGGCGATAACCAAGTCCAGCGGTTCGTGGGCGTTGGCTTGATTGATCCATTGGGCGATGGCGCGGCTATCGACGACGTCGATCGCAGCCACCATGACTAACGCGCCGCCGGTTCGACAGTGGGCGGCAACCGCTTCAAGACGGTCCGGGTTTCTGCCACCCAAAAAGAGCGTGCGTCCGGGGGCTGCATATTCATGGGCCAATGCCGCGCCGATCCCGCTCGAAGCGCCGGTAATCAATATTGATTTCGGGTCGCGCATCATCAATCCGCCGTTGCTTGGCCGGGGCCGGGATGGCTCAACTTGTTGCCCCTATGCGGGCAAGCTATAAGGCCGGAAGCGATAATAGCTGATTCGATGGCCGCCACGGGTTGTCCGATGGCGATCCAGGAAGGAACGATTGTGGCGTTGCAAAGCATGACCGGGTTCGCCCGCGCCGCCGGACAAGACGAGCGCATGTCCTGGACGTGGGAGGCGCGCAGCGTGAACGGAAAATCTCTCGATATTCGGGTGCGCGTGCCGTCAGGCTTTGAGGCGGTTGAAAAAGCCGTGCGCGCTGCGACGAGCCAACAGCTCCACCGTGGTAATGTCTCGCTGTCGCTGTCGATCGATCGATCCGGCGCCGCGCCAACCTACCGGATCAACCAGTCGCTGCTCGATCAGGTCTTCGCGCTGCAAGGTGAACTCGCCGGCCGGATCAGCGCCGAACCGCCGTCGTTGGAAGGATTGCTGGCGGTGCGCGGTATGCTCGAGTCGGTCGAGGGGGAAGAGGACGAGGTGGCGGAGGCGGCGCGCGAGAAGGCGATTATCGACGGTGGGGTCGCTGCGATCACAGGGCTAGCGGCGGCGCGGGCCGAAGAGGGCGCGCGCTTGGAAGTGCTGGTAGCCGATCATATCGAAACAATTACCAGACTGACCGAGGAGGCCCACGCGGCAGACGCGGCGCAGCCCGAGGCCCATCGTGAGCGGTTACGCCACTTAATCGACGAACTGTTGGAAGCCGAGAACGCATTGCCCGAGGAGCGGTTGGCGCAGGAAGTGGCGCTGCTGGTCGGTAAGAGCGACGTGCGCGAGGAGCTCGACCGGCTGCGCGCCCACATTGCCGCGGCCCATGATTTGATGGCCGAGGGGACCGCGGTGGGACGCCGGTTCGATTTTCTGTGCCAGGAGTTCAACCGCGAATCGAATACACTGTGTTCCAAATCGTCGGACGTCGAGCTGACGCGAATTGGCTTGGCATTGAAAGCGGCGGTCGAGCAACTGCGCGAACAGATCCAAAATGTGGAATAGGCGAGATTAGTGGGCGACAGCGATCAGGAATGGCTTGAGATTTCCCGTCGCGGATTGATGCTGGTGCTCTCCTCGCCATCGGGCGCGGGCAAGACGTCGATCTCGCGCGAAGTGCTGGAGCGCGATGAAAAAATTTCACTGTCGATTTCCGCGACCACCCGACCGCGCCGGCCCGGCGAGGTCGATGGCAAAGATTATATATTCGTCGATAAGACCGAGTTCGATTTGATGGTCAATCGCCATGAGCTGCTAGAACACGCCAAGGTCTTCGACCATTATTACGGCACGCCCCGGGCGCCTGTCGAAGCCACTCTAGGCAATGGTCACGACGTTTTGTTTGATATTGACTGGCAGGGTACCCAGCAGTTAGCCGAAGAGGCGCGCGGTGATTTGGTGAGTATCTTCATCCTGCCCCCGTCGACCGCCGAGCTCGACCGGCGGTTACACAGTCGCGCCCAGGACAGCGAGGCGGTGATCACTGAACGCATGGCGCGCGCCGCCGACGAGATGACCCACTGGAGCGAATACGATTATGTCGTGGTCAATGTCGATTTCGAAGACAGCGTGCGTCAGGTCGAGGCGATATTGAACGCCGAGCGGCTCAAACGCCCCCGTCTCATCGGTCTGTCCGACTTCGTCACCCGTCTCCGCCAGGGGCAATGACACCGATCTTATCTGTAATGCGCAGATAACCCTCTCCCACCGGGAGAGGGTGGTGAGCATAAGACTTAGCCTCATGCTGAGCTTGTGGAAGTATGAGGCGTGTGACACCTCGATCCTTCGACAAGCTCAGGATGAGGTGTAAGGCTTTAGCCGATTTAATCCTCTAGTTTGGTTTATCTCGTCACCCCCACCCCAACCCTCCCCCATCAAGGGGAGGGAGTTAAGGGCGGTAGTTGATACACAGCATCAAGTCCTCCCCCCTTGTGGGGGAGGATTTAGGTAGGGGGTCGGGAGCGAAGCTCCGAGTAATTTAGATTTGTTTTTCTTCAGTCGGTTTACGCGACGCCAGGGGCAGTAGACAGCGTCAAGGCGGCTAGCCGCGCCGCGCCTCGAGCATATTCGCCAGAGCGCAAAATTGATGCACGCTCAGGTCTTCCGCACGGGCCGTCTCGGCGATGTCGGCTTGGGCTAACAATTCCGCACCACCCACCGACTGAAGCGAACGGCGCAGCATCTTGCGCCGTTGGCCGAAGGCAAGCCGGGTGATGAATTCGAGATCTTCCTGCCGCGCGGGTGCCAGCGGGACCTTGCGGACTTCCAGGGCGACAACCGCCGATGTGACCGAGGGAGGGGGGACAAACGCGCTGGGCGCCACGTCGAACAGCAGGCGGGTCTCGGTGAGCCACTGGCATAGGACCGAAAGCCGGCCATAGGCCTTGGTGCTCGGTTCGGCGGTAATCCGCTGTGCCACCTCACGCTGGAACATCAAAGTGAAACCGGTGAAAGCCGCGGGCTGTTCCAGCCAGTTCACCAGAAGCTGGGTGCCAATATTATAGGGCAGGTTGGCAACGACGCGGCGTGGCGGCGGTGACAGATCGGCCAGGTTGGTGGTCAGCGCGTCGCCGGCCACCACGTTCAAGCGGTCGGGTACGGCGTCGGCGAGTTCGTGCAGAGCGCCGATACAACGCTCGTCGCGTTCGAGGGCGGTTACGCTGGCCGCGTTGCTTTCGAGTAACGCGCGGGTCAAGCCGCCAGGACCGGCGCCGACTTCGATGATATGAACGTCAGACAAATCCCCCGTTGCGGCGGCGATGCGACGGGTCAAATTCAAGTCGTTCAGAAAGTGCTGCCCGAAGGATTTGCGGGCATCGATCTGGTGGCGGGCGATGATCTCGCGTAACGGTGGTAATCCTTCGATTTGGCGGCGTTGGGTCTCTCGCGAGCTCATGCCGGGGTCGCCGATGCTTGCCTACGGGCGGCGAGAAGCGAAGCCAGCTTGACCGCCTCAATGAAGCTCGTGGGGTTGGCGCGACCGGCGCCGGCGATGCCCAATGCAGTGCCGTGGTCGGGTGAGGTGCGAACGATTGGTAGGCCGAGGGTAATATTCACCGACCGGTGAAAGTCCAGCATTTTCAAAGGAATAAGAGCTTGATCATGGTACATGCAAATTGCCGCGTCGTAGGTCTGACGCGCTTCTGGATGAAACATCGTGTCGGCCGCGGCCGGTCCGCTTACCTCGATTCCCGCCGCCCGGATCGCGACCACCGCCGGGGCGATCACGGTCGCCTCTTCGGTACCCAAGGCGCCGTCCTCACCGGCATGGGGGTTAAGGGCGGCGATCGCCAGGCGCGGTTGTGTAATGGCGAAATCGCGGCGCAGCGCTTCGGCCGCCACCAGCGCACAATGGACGATGTCCTCGGTCCGCAAATCGCGGGCGGCGTCGGCCAGGGACGAATGGATCGTGACCGGCACAACACGCAATTCGGGGCCGGCTAACATCATCACCGGTGCGCCGGACGCCTGTGTCGCTTTTGCCAGATATTCGGTGTGCCCAGGCGCATCAAAGCCGGCCGCGTAGAGGGCGCTTTTCTGTATCGGGTTGGTCACCAGTCCGGCTACCTCTCCGTTGGTCGCCAGTGCGATGGCACGATCGAGCGAGGCAATCACAGCCGGCGCATTCTCTGGATTTATTCGGCCCGGCTCGGCCGGCGCATTCAAAGATACTGGAATCACCGGAAGGGCGTTGGGCCATACGGCGACGGCCTCTTTCGCATTGGAAACAGCTTTTACGTTGATCGGATGACCGACGGTGGCGGCTAAATTGGCGATCCGATCAGGATCGTCGATCAGCACAAACGGTGGGAGTTCCCGGCTGTGTCGCGCCCATGCCAGACAGGTGATCTCGCCGCCAATACCCGCTGGCTCGCCCATTGTGACCGCAATCGGGCGTTGGCTGCTCGAACCGGATACCGGGTCATCAAATGTCATACCCGCAGGTCGACGAATGCCGAACGGCGCAGATCGCGCAGGTAGCGGCGCGATAACATGTCGACGCGTTGACGCAGTAACGTGTCGCGAATTTGTTCGCGCGGCAGGGCGCCGGCTTCCTCGCGATCGCAGACCATAATAATTTGAACGCCGTTTGGATTCAGTATCGGATCGCTGGCGACGCCGACCCCAACATCGGTGGCAATCTGTTGCAGTTTTTCATTCAGGTCGCCAAGCCGGAATTGGGCGGGTGCAGCCGGTTGCGGTGTCCCCATTTCGCGGGCGATCTCGGCGAAATCGTTGCAATCCGTGGTATTTGCCGCGACTTCGCGAGCCAGCGAGACCTGACTTTGAACGTCAACTTCCGGCGCATTCTCTTCCAGCGGAAGGATGAGCTGGCGCAAGCTAATGCGGGCGTCTTCCGCACCGGGGGTTCTGAGTTTTCGCCGGTCGGCCATCTGCAAGATCAGATAGCCGTCGGGTGTTTCGATCGGGTCCGACACTTTCCCGACATCAAGGGCGGCGATCGCCCGGTTGGCTTCGTCGATCAATTCGCCTTCCTGAATCCAACCGATATCGCCACCGATCGCCGCGCTCGCACTCTTGGAAAATTGGCGCGCAACTCCCGCAATGTCGGCCCCGAGGCGGATTTGCGAGGATAGCCGGTTGGCTAAGTCAAGAACCGATTGCCGCTGCGCGGCGTCGTCGACGGGAAGCAAGACCTCCGATACCCTGTACTGGGTTTGGCCCTGGCCGGCGCGAATACGCTTGATGACCGAATCGATTTCCTCTTCGCCGATGTCGATCGTCGGGACGACCCGCCGAGTGATTAGTTTCTGCCACGCGACGCGGGCGCGAATTTGGTCCAACGCGGCGTCGGGGGCAACGCCGCGGCTTCGAACAACATCCTCGAAGCGTCCTTCAGGCATATTGTTGGCCCGTTCGATTTGGCCGACGGCGTCGCCTATATCACGCGACGTGACGCGAATATTGAGCCGGGCCGCCTCTTCGGTCTGCAATGCTTCATCGATCAAACTTCGCAGAACTTGTGGCGCCATACTGCGGCGTTGATCGCTCGTATCGGGCAGGTTTGTAGAAAAGATCAGCAGGTCTATGCGCTGCCGCAGGTCGTAGATCGAAATGACTTTCTCGTTCACGACGGCGGCAATCCGTTCGACCTGCTGTGCGCTCGCCGAGGGGAGGCTCGGCGCAATCAAAACGATTATCGCGGTCGTCGCAATCAAACTTCTACGCAGCCAATTTCGATAGCTAATCATGGTCGTCTCTCTGCCAAATATCGGCTTGATTCTGATCCATCCGGTCCGAGATATCTAGTGCTTAGAATGTGGGACGCACATGGTCTTTAGAATGAAGTGCCAAATTCACCGAGCGTCTTAAAGACGACGCGAACGAATATACTTTCATCCGGCGGTACATCGCGATCTTGGGTGAAGGTACGCCTATAATTTATTGAAAAATCTAGACAATCGCAATTGTAGCGAATTGATGCACCCCAGGAAAGGGTGCCCCCGTTATCGCTGAGGTCACGTCTGGTATCGACCCGGGCACTCCATTGATCGGTAATGTCGGAGGACAAGCCGGCGCGTATTTCCTCGCGTTTAGCAAACTCTTCCGTCTGGTCAAAGAAAATATAATTGACGTCGCCGCGCAGGAAGCGCGGGCCATACGAACCGGAAATTTCTGTGCGTTTTGCCCGCAAATTATCGGCGTCGATCCGGGTTTTATAAAGCAGATCAAGAAACTTGTTCGGCGATATTGTAAAACGGCCGACGATGTCCGATCGCTGCTCGTTCAAGCCAGAACCGAAAGCGAAAGCGCTGTTCTCGCGGAACTGATAGGACTGGCCAACCATGAAGGTGCTGCTGCCGCCACCGTCGCCGTATAGCCCGCCGCGCAGCCCGTAAACGACACGGCTGCCGCCCTCAACCCGGTCCTTGCCGGGAAATCGGTTGGCGCTGAACAGGTTTGTTTCGTCAAACTCAACAGCCAGGCTGTCCTCGTTGGGGATCCGATCCGGGTTGCCGCCATTGGGGGCGAGGACGAGTGCCGCGATCGGCTCGATCAACATGCCGCTCGTTTCGCCGCGGCGTATCCATGGATAGCTCCATTCCGCGCTGAGCTGGGGGAAAATTCGACCGGTAAAGCCGCTCTCGGTATCGCCCGAAGGAACCGAGACGTCCGCCACATTGTACAAGTCTGTTTGCAACGTCGCATTGAGTGTCGTTACGGTACCGATGTCGCTCACATAGGGCAGATGCCAGCCGCCGGTTAGGCTCAGGCGTTGGCTCGACGCGCCGGTATCGCGCCCCAGTGCCTGGAAGTTCGCGTCGAGGGTTGTATAGCCGCCGGCCGTGCCGGGATCGCCGACAAAGTTGTAGTCGATCTTCGGTAGAACTAGAGGAATTTCTTCCTGAATATCGTTGTCGCGTAATCCCTGGAAGTAGATGCCCTGCGCCGCGGCGTAACTGCGCGGGCCGAAACGCTCCAGGTAGGCGCGGCTTGTCAGCGTGTCTCTACCAGGAAACCCAAAACGCGAAAGATAGGTATCATCGGAGGCGAGTTTTATATCGCTGCCCCAGCGCCAGTAATCGTCAATGACAAACCGCGCCTCGGCATCGATATGGCCGCGGCCTCTTTTGCTGGTGCTATCGGTGGTGTCGTAGATGCCGCTTAACCGGGTCTTGAGTTCGCCGTCGCCGAACGATTGCCGGTATTCACCCGTGATGAGCGGATAGTTCGAGGCGTAGATGATCGGGTCGAACGTCAGGTCTTTATCGCGCGATATGGCCCAGAAATAGGGCAGGCGTATCGACGACCCCAACGAGGAGGAGCCGCCAAAGGTTGGCGTGAGTAAACCGCTCTTTCGTTTTACCGTGGGGTCGGGGTGGCTGAGAAACGGCGTGTAGGCAACCGGTAGGCCGAGCACCTCCAGTGTCGCGTCGCGATAGACGACTTCGCGGCGGTCCTGGTTATGGGTCACCTTGGCGGCTTTAATATTCCACAGTGGCTCGCCGTCGAAACCCACGCAGTCGCGACACGAAGAATAGATGGCTTGATTGAGCCGCGTCTCGACGCCGCCGCGCCGTTGCGCGCTGACAGCGGCCAGCCGGGAATTGTCTTCCAGTAGCATGCTGAAGCCACGCAGAAAGCCTTCGCGCATATCGTCGGTTAGCTCGGCAAACTCGGCGAACAGCACCTCGCCGGTGGGCTCCATGAGGATAATGTTTCCCGACGCGGTGACCACGTCAGTACGTTGGTTATAGGTCACCATGTCCGCCAGCAAGACCCGTTCGCTCTGGCTGATTTCGACATTTCCCTTCGCTGTGGCGATCCCCAATTCGTCATCGAATTGAAGCTCGTCGGCGGTCATGAGAATGGGGATATCACGCTGGAATTCTTGGCTTTGCGCCGGGGAGAGCGTAAGGCCAGGTGCCGCCATTGCAACGGCGGCCACAAAAATGGTTGGTTGCAGGATATGACTTAGAAGGTCGCGCAGGCGGCGCATCAGCCATCCTCCAAATGCATAAGGAGGGCGATGCCAGCCATCAGACTAACGCCGGCGGGGGTCCAGGCGGCCAGCAAAACCGGTACGCCGCCGCCCAATCCGATAGCGTGCACGACGTTGGTCAGGATGAACAGCAGAAACGCCGTTAACACACCCGCGCCGAGGAGCAGCGACGCGCCGCCGCGGCGGCTCAGGCGCATGGAGAAACTAGCGGCGATCATAACCATAGCAATCAACAGGATAGGTTCGGCGAGCAGCGTGTGTAATTGTAACTGGTGGGGTAGCGCCGAGAACCCGGTCTCTTCAAGTATTTTGATAAACCGGGGCAGGCTCCAAAACGAGACGGTTTCCGGACTGGCGAAACTATCTTGAATCTTGTCGGCGGTTAGATCAGTCGCCAGGCTGTGCGACGTGACCAGCTCGCCGGGTTTTTCAGGGCCGGTCAACCAGGCGTCGGTAAGGTCCCATTGCCCGTCGCCCAATCGAGCGGATTTTGCATCGATCCGGCCAATGAAGCGGTCTTCATCACCCAATAGAAAGACAATGACCTCGCGCAGATTTAGCTCATCGGCCTCGATAGATTGGGCATGAATCACCGCTTGGCCGTCGTCGCCGTAAGTTTGTCGCAGCCAAATTCCCGAAGACGACACCGCGAGCAGGGAGGAGCGGCCCGTGAGATAGCGGCCCTCCAATTCCTCGAACTTTGATAGCAGCACCGAGGAGAGGGGATTGAGCAGCGTCACCTTCGCCACGCCGATCATGACCACCACCAACAGGGCCGGCAGCATGAATTGCCATACCGACACGCCGGCCGAGCGTATGACAACCAGCTCGTGATTTCGCGTTAACCGGAAATAGGTCAGGATGCCGCCAAACATCGCAGCAAACGGTACGGTTTCCTGCGCCAGGAAAGGCGCCCTCATAAGGGCCATGCTGGTGATAATCGCGGTTGTCGCGTCGGACTTGGTGGAGCTTCGGCGCAACAGCTCGGCCGCGTCGATCAAGATGATAACGGCGATCATGGCCAAGAATACCGCTAGGAACCACAGCAGGAACTGCCGACCGATATAAATGAACAATGTCGGGGACAGGGTCATCGCTGGCTTCGCCTATAGACCACCGGGGGCAGCCGCCCCGTCGCTTGGCAGCGGGGTAGATGTTGTCCGTGGTTCGCGAAATAGGAAATAGGCCAAGACGCCAGTAGCGCCGATCGGCAGTGCGTAAGTCAGCGGGATGACCGCCAGCGTTTCCCGCGACAGGTTAAACAGGCTCATGCCCGCCAATTGGAGAATGGCGATCAACGATATGGCGCCAAGAATGCGTGTGGTCTGTCCGCGGCGATTAAAGTCGCCGACCAAGAGCGCCAGTAGACCGACCAAGGCATAGGTGAGGATATAAAGCGGTGCGGTGATCCGGCGGTGGCCTTCGGCGATCAATTGCGTGGAGTAAAACTGATCGTTTGCACTATCGCCGGGGCGTAGCAGGTCGGGGAGAAATCTCTCCTGAGGTTCTATCCAGCGGACTTCATTGTTTTTAGTTAGCGCGCCGAGGTCGAGCGAATATTGATCGAAATAGAACAGCGTCAGGCGACCCGTCTCCCGGTCGATGAGCTGTTGGCTGCCGTTGAACATGACCACGCGCATGCCCTGATCCGTTTGCGTCGCGATGCCACGCTCGGCGAGATAGGTCACCGGTTTGTTGGGGTCGCGCGCGTCGTGAGCGAAAATGCCGCGCAGCTCGCCGGGGCCCTCGCGCTTGCGAATATAGACTGTGAACTGGTCGCCCGGGGTGTTGAACTGGCGCTCCTGTAACAGGATGCTGCCGAAGGCGTTGCGATAGTCGAATTGTTGCGCCTTGAAATTCGAGTACATCAGCGGCGTGACGTATAGATAGAGCGGAAAACTTATCGCCATGATGCACAGGGCCAATCCGACGCCCGGTGCGGCGACCGACCACTGACTAATGCCGCTGGCGCGCATGACGACGAGCTCGCTGTCGTTCAACAATCTGTTATAGACCGCCAGGATCGCCGCCACGGTCGCGACCGGCAGGACGATCGTCAGAAAACCTGGGACGCGGAAGGCGATGAGTTCGAACAACACCGAGATCGGCAGGCCGCGGTTAATAATAAAGTCGACGAGGCGTAACGACCCGAACAGGGAAACGATAATCGTCAAGGCTATGGCGACGAACAGCGTGGCGATGACAAGCTGCCGAAAGATATAGCGGCTGATTGCCCTCATCCGATGCACAGCTTCGCGCGGGAAGCGTCTCGTCGGTTGTATCGCCGGTTCATGATCGCCTGAGTTTGTCCGATTCGTGGCGATTTGTAGCAGATCGCCCGCAGGCCACAAACACAAGACCGTAGCTGTCTTGCGCTGTGTCGGCGTGTGATCTACACGAGTGTATCGCTTCTATTGTGCTGCCGAGGCATGCCGATGCCGTGCGCCGCCACAGTCAGATCAGGGGATTTGGGTATGAAAATATCATTTGCGGAGCTGAAGGCACCCGCGCGCGGAATCGTCGTGGTGGGCGTCGGCGCAAAAAATAAACTGAGTGCCCAGGCCACGCGTATCGATAAGCAACTCGATGGTGCCCTGGCGCGCGCGGCCGGCGCCGCGCGGTTCAGCGGTAAGCTGGGCGAACATCTTGCTGTTCTGGCGCCGGCGGGACGAAAGAACGCGACCTACTTGCTGATTGGAACCGGTGCGGCCAAGGAGTTTGGCGAATTGAATGCCCAAACTTTTGGCGCGGGCGTGTTCCGGGCCGTTCAAGCAGTGGGAGGCGCCAACGCGACAGTACTGGCTGACGCGCCCGACGGCGCCCCAGCGGCGCTCGACGATTTGGCGGCGCATCTTGCTTATGGCGCGCAGCTGCGCAGCTACGATTACGACAAGTACAAAACCGGTGCGGCCGGCACCAACAATAAGAAGGACCCGGTCCGTTCGTTGACCATCATGGTGCCCCGTCCGGCAACGGCGCGCCGCCGCTTTTCGCCGCTCGCCGCGATCGCCGCCGGCGTCGATTTCTCGCGCGATCTGGTTTCCGAGCCTAGCAATGTGAAGACGCCGAAATGGATGTCGGCCCAGTGCCGCAAGCTGTCCAAAATGGGGGTGCGGGTTGAGGTGTTGGGCGAAGCGCAGATGCGCAAACTCGGCATGCGCGCGCTGCTCGGCGTGGGCCAGGGTAGTGTTCAAGAATCCCAATGCGTGGTCATGCGCTGGAACGGTGGCAAACCCAATGGCAAGTCCGTGGCTCTGGTGGGCAAAGGGGTGACCTTCGATACCGGCGGTATTTCGATCAAGCCGGCCGGTGGAATGGAGGACATGATTTGGGATATGGGCGGCGCCGGCACCGTCATTGGCGCCATGCATGCGCTTGCCGGCCGCAAGGCTAAGGCCAATGTGATCGGCGTCGTCGGTTTGGTCGAGAACATGCCCGACGGTAACGCGCAGCGGCCCGGCGACATCGTTAAGTCCATGTCAGGGCAAACCATCGAAGTGATCAATACCGATGCGGAGGGCCGGCTCGTGCTGGCCGACATGCTGTGGTACACGCAAAAGCGTTTCAAGCCCGACGCGATGATCGACCTGGCGACCTTGACCGGGGCTGTGATGGTGGCCTTGGGCCGCGAATATGCTGGCCTGTACTCGAACAAAGACGCGCTGGCCGACGGTATAATCAACGCCGGCAAGGCGGTGGGCGAAAAGCTGTGGCACCTGCCGTTGGACCCCGCGTACGACAAGCAGATCAACACGCCGCGCGCCGATATGAAGAATGTCGGGCCGCGCTGGGGCGGCAGTATTACCGCGGCGCAGTTCCTACAGCGCTTTACCAATGGGTTGGATTGGGCCCATCTCGATATTGCCGGCGTCGCCTGGTCCGACAGCGACCGCCCGCTGATGAGCAAAGGCGCGACTGGGTTCGGCGTGCGCGCGCTCGACCGATTTGTCCGCGATAATTACGAAGGTAAGTAAGCCCCGTTGGGGACCTGACCCGTGACCGAAATTCGATTTTACCATTTGACCAACCGGTCCTTAGAAGACGTTTTGCCGGTCATGCTGGAGCGTACGGTGGTGCGCGACGGAAAGCGCGCTATTGTCTTGGTCGGTTCGCCGGAGCGCGTTGAGCACCTCAACGCCCATTTGTGGACTTATAACGATCGTGGTTTTCTGCCCCACGGCAGCAAGGATGACGGCGCAGCGGAGCTGCAGCCGATCTGGTTGACCGATGGTAACGACAACCCCAACGGCGCGAAGGTGCTGTTTCTCGCTGATGGCGGGGTTACCGACGCGGTCGATGACTATGACCTGGTCTGCACTTTATTCGATGGCCGCGATAGCGACGCGGTCGCCCAAGCGCGCGAGCGGTGGCGTGCCTATCAGGCTCAGCCGGATTATGAGCTGACCTATTGGCAGCAGACCGACAACGGTGGTTGGGAAAAGAAAGCAGATAGTTAAATCTTCCGGCAAGGGTGCGCTTGCCCCCGTCAAGGGTGATCGATATAAGGCGCCCGCCGGTCCACACAAGCAAACCCAATGGAGTTACGTCACATGGCAGTCGAGCGAACCCTTTCGATGATCAAACCCGATGCAACGCGCCGCAACATTACCGGCAAGGTAATCGATCGGTTGGAGGAGGCGGGGCTGCGGGTCATCGCCCAGCGGCGGATCCAATTGACCAAGGAACGCGCCGAAGCATTTTACGGCGTTCATCGCGAGCGGCCGTTCTTTAACGACCTGGTTGCGTTCATGACCTCGGGACCGATTGTTGTGCAAGTGCTGGAGGGCGAAGACGCGATTGCCCGCAACCGCGAGGTGATGGGGGCGACCAACCCGGCCGAAGCGGCGGCGGGAACTATTCGAAAGGATTTCGCTGAATCGATCGAAGCGAATTCCGTGCACGGTTCCGATGGTCCGGAAACAGCGGCGGAGGAGATCGCGTTCTACTTTACCGACGACGAGATCGTCGGCTGAGTTCTACGGCCGTTTGAGGCACCAAAGATAAAGGCGCCCCCCAGGGGCGCCTTTTTTCGTGGATGCTGTTCTAGACCAGAAAAATCCACATCAATATAAATAGCAGCGCCGTGACGCCAACACCCCAAAAAGAGGCGCGGATGAACCGCGACCAGATGAGCTGGCGGTTCTGCAATTCTTGTTGAAAATCGGGCATGGTCTGTCCTCGTGCTAGTTCACCCCGAATACGCGACGAACATTTACATACATATAAGAGTCGCGCTTAGGCCGGAAAAGAGCCGATCGCCGGGCTGCGGCGATTAGTCTGCCGGTGGATTATAGAGCGGCGGGCCCGCCTCGAGGTTGTCGGTAATTGTCGCTCGGCTATCTTCGACTGTGATGCGGCCCTCGGCGATCAGCCGGACGGCCCTGGGGTAACATTGGTGTTCGGCGGTCAAGACGCGCGCCGCCAAGCTATCCTCGTCGTCGCCGTACAGAACCGGCACTGCGGCCTGCATGATGATCGGCCCGGCATCCATTTCGGAGCGCACGAAATGAACCGTGCAGCCGGTGAGCTTTACCCCGGCGGCAAGCGCTTGGGCGTGCGAATCGGTGCCCTTGAATGCCGGCAGCAGCGACGGATGAATATTGACGATACGGTCGGGCCATTGATCGACGAACCAGGCGCTTAACAGGCGCATGAAGCCCGCCAGGCAAATTAGCTGCGCGCCGGCGTCGCGCAGGGCGGCATCCACATCGCGGTCGAAGCTTTCCCGGTCCTCATAGTTCGTATGCTCGATGACGCGGGTGGCAATATCGGTGGCCTGGGTCCGTGCGAGGCCCCCGGCGTCGGGTCGGTTGGAAATGACCAGGACGATCTCGGCCGGATAGCCAGGATCGGCGCAGGCATCAATCAGTGCCTGTAAATTGGAGCCGCGCCCGGAGATCAGAACGCCTAACTTCAGCTTGTCCATGGTTTCGCTTTAACCGGCGTTCAGAGCAGAGCTCAAATCCTGCAGGGTGACTGTTTGTTCTGTGGATTCGATCACCTTGCCGATTTCCATGGCGGTTTCGCCGGCATTGGTGAAGGCCTGAATGGTGTCTGCCGCATCGGCCTGGTCGACGATTGCCACCATGCCGATCCCGCAATTGAAGGTCCGCGCCATCTCCTCGTCGACGATATTGCCTTGATTTTGCAGCCAGCCGAACACCGGCGGCGCGGTCCAAGCGGCGCCCTCCAATTCGACCCCACAGCCCGCCGGCAACACCCGTGGGATATTCTCCAAAAGTCCGCCGCCGGTAATGTGCGCCAGTGCTTTAATCTTGCCGGCGGCCAGGGCCGTAAGGCAGGACCGCACATAGATACGGGTTGGCTCCAACAGGACGGCATCGAGGTTTTGGGAGGCGGCAAAGGGGGCCGGCGCATCAAGCGCGGCGCCGCTATGTTCTACGACGCGGCGCACCAGGGAAAATCCGTTGGCGTGCAGTCCCCGCGACGCCATTCCGATAAGAGCATCGCCGGGCTGGGCGGGATCATCGGTGCGCGGCAACAGGCCTGTGCGTTCGACCGCGCCGACCGCGAAGCCGGCCAAGTCGTAATCGCCACTGCCGTAAAGGCCCGGCATCTCCGCAGTCTCGCCGCCAATGAGGGAGCATCCGGCTTGCTTGCAGCCCTCGGCAATGCCGGCGATCACGTCAGCCGCCACTTTGTTGTCCAAATGTGCCGTCGCGAAATAGTCGAGAAAGAATAGCGGCTCCGCTCCCTGGACCACCAAATCGTTGACGCACATCGCCACCAAATCGATGCCGATGGTGCTGTGCCGGTTGGCGTCGATGGCGATTTTTAGCTTGGTGCCCACGCCATCGGTCGCCGCGACCAGCAGCGGGTCGGTGTAGCCGGCGGCCTTGGGATCGAAAACGCCGCCGAAACCGCCCAACCCGCTGGCCACGCCAGCGCGGCCGGTCGCTGCCGCGAGGGGACGAATGATGTCGACAAGGGCATTGCCGGCGGCGATATTGACGCCGGAATCTTTATAAGTCAGTGAAATGTTGCTTCTCCGTCCGCCATGTCTTTGCCAAAATCATGCTATTGGATAGGGCCTGTGATGTTGCACCCCTATTTCGACAATCGGGGCTCGACAATTGCGGCCCAACAATAGGTCTTTCGATGTCATTTGCAATCTATCCCATACTTCGTTTTTTCCAGCGCGGGCATCGCCTCGCGATGATTGCGGCGGTCGTGGCCATGGTCGGTGTTTGGGCGCCGTTTGGCGGGGTCGCGGTTGCGGCCGACGATGTTTTTACGGTCCACGATATCGCTGTTGATGAGACAGCCGATACGGCGCAGCGTGCGCGGGCGGCGGCATTTCGGGCGGGCCAAAGGGCTGCGCTAGCCCAAATGTTGCAGCGGCTGACCTTGCGCGCCGATCATGGGCGGTTACCTCAGGTTGAAAACGAGCGCCGCGAGTTTATGGTGCAGGCGCTTGAAGTCGGCGACGAGCGAACCTCGAATGTGCGCTATTTAGCGAATATGACCGTGGTCTTTAAGCCTGAAGAGGTGCGCCGATTATTGCGCGAAGCTGCCATTCCGTTCGCGGAATCTCAAAGCAAGCCGGTCCTGGTTTTGCCGGTGCTGCGCGAGGGCGATTCGATGCTGTTGTGGGAGGAAACCAATTTATGGGCTGATGCTTGGTCTGAGTTGGCCTTGAGCGGCCTGGTGCCCCTGATCCTGCCGTTGGGCGATTTAAACGATATCACAGAGGTGGACGCGGCCCAGGCGGCCGAGGGCGATCCGCTGCGCCTGTCGGCGATGGCGAGCCGTTACGGGGCGGGCGATGTGTTGGTGGCCATCGCCACTCTGTCGCGAACCGGCGATGTATTCCGGATCGACATTGCCGCCAGCCAGATTGGCGCGCCCTCGGCGGGATCGGTCTTGCTCAACTTCCAATTAACCGATCCTGAGGCCATACCCAACTTGCTCGTCGGCGCCGCCACCGGGGTTGCCTCCTCGCTGCAGGATCGGTGGAAGTCGCAGAACGTCATTGAATTCGACCGTCCGGGCCGCATGTTGCTCGCCGTGCCGATTACCTCTCTCGAGCAATGGGTGTCGGTCGAGCGCCGCTTGAATAATGTCGCCTCCATATCGGAAGTGGCGCTGATATCGCTGACGCGCGATTCTGCCGCGGTGGAAATCTCTCATTTCGGCGATGAAACCCAGCTCGCCGTCACCTTGGCGCAACAGGATTTGGCGCTGGAGTTACCCGCGCCGGTCGCCGTCAACGGCGATCCGTTTCGCACTGTGCAGAGCGATCAGGCGTTGCAGATGCGTGTCCTTCGGCCGATCACGCCGTGACCACAACGGCAACGCACGCGCAACTGGTTCTCGATTTGGGGCACCGCCCGGCGCTTGGCCGGGCCGACTTTCTGGTGTCTCAGTGTAACGCGGACGCCGTCGCTTGGGTCGACCGGTGGCCCGATTGGCCATCGCCGGGACTGGTGATTTGGGGGCCGGCGGCCAGCGGCAAGTCGCATTTGGGCCAGGTGTGGCGCGCCCGGGTTGGCGCGCCGATGATCACGCCGGCTGATCTTGACCAGCGCGAACCGCCAGAATTGGCAGGTGAGCACGGCACGGTCTATTTCGACGGCGCCGATACCATCGCGGATAACCCAGAACGCGAGCGCGTAGCGCTACACCTCTATAATCTGGTCGCCGAGCGTGACGGTCAAATCTTGTTCAGCGCCCGCACCCCGCCCGGGCGGTGGTCGATTGCCTTGGCGGATTTGCGATCTCGGTTGAATGCCTTGCCGGCCGCCACCATCGCGCCGCCGGATGACCCGGTGTTGGGCGCGGTCCTGCTGAAACTGTTCGCAGACCGGCAGCTTAATGTGGGTATCGAGATCATCCAGTTCGCGATCGCGCGGATGGAGCGCTCGTTCGAGGCCGCCGAGCGGCTAGTGGCAGCGGTTGATATAGCAGCGCTCGCTTCGCAGCGGCGGGTCACAGTGCCGCTGCTCCGCGACGTTCTGGAGAAAAATGACGGTATTGGCCCGACGGGCGGACGTTCATAAAACTGTCGCAATTTGCTGATACAATACTATTACGACTATGCTTAGGCGTCGTTCAATTAACAACAGGCTATGGATTCCCGGCGCTCATCGCGGCGGTGGAGGCGGTATTTAGTGACGGTAAACGAGATAGAAGAAGTTTCAGACTTCGATGCCGCGGCGGTCGATGCCGATGCGCCGGAGCGCTTCGTCAATCGTGAGCTGTCATGGCTGGCGTTTAACGAGCGGGTTTTGGAAGAGGCGGATAATCAAGCGCATCCGCCGCTCGAACGTCTGCGGTTTTTGTCCATATCGGCGTCGAACCTGGATGAATTCTACATGGTGCGCGTCGCTGGGTTGAAAGGACAAGTCGCCGCTGGCGTCAAGTCGCCCAGCCAGGACGGCATGACGCCGAGCCAGCAGCTCGCCGCCATCTACGAGCGGGTAACAAGCCTGACCGGCGAACAGCAACGGATCTGGCTCAAGCTGTTGGGAGAACTTCGCGACAATGACCTCACGGTGGTCGAGCCCGAAGAACTCAACGACGCCGAACGGCGCTGGCTCGACGAACATTTCATGACTTCGATATTCCCGGTGCTGACGCCGCTCGCCGTCGACCCGGCGCACCCTTTCCCGTTCATTCCCAACCTGGGGATGGCGCTGGCGCTCCAGCTGGTGCGCCCCGCCGATAACCGGGCGTTGGTCGGATTGCTACCATTGCCCGCGCAGATCGCGCGGTTCATTGCCCTGCCGGGCGATAATAACCGGTTTATCCTGTTGGAAAAACTGGTGACAATTTATCTTGATAAGCTGTTTCCTGGATTTGAGATGCGCAGCGCCGGCGCGTTCCGGGTCATTCGCGACAGCGATATCGAGATCCTCGAAGAGGCCGAAGACTTGGTGCGCGTGTTTGAGACCGCGCTTAAACGCCGGCGTCGGGGTAACGTTATTCGTCTGACAATAGAAGCCTCAATGCCCGACGATCTACGGGCCTTCGTTACCAGCCACATCGGCATCGACAATAGTGATATTTTTGTATTCGACGGCATATTGGGTCTCGATCGCACGCTCGAGCTTATTGCCGATAACCGGCCGGATCTGCTGTTCAAACCCTTCGATATCCGGTTTCCGGAGCGCATTCGCGACTTTGCCGGCGATTGTTTCGCCGCCATCCGGGCCAAAGACATCGTCGTCCATCACCCGTTTGAATCTTTCGACGTGGTGGTGCAATTCGTGCGCCAGGCCGCGCGTGACCCGCAAGTCGTGGCCATCAAGCAGACCCTGTACCGAACGTCGGAAGATTCGCCCGTGGTGCGCGCCCTGATCGAGGCGGCCGAGGCGGTTAAATCGGTGACCGCGCTGGTCGAGCTGAAGGCGCGTTTCGATGAGGAGGCGAATATTCGCTGGGCCCGCGAATTGGAACGTGCCGGCGTGCAGGTCGTCTACGGTTTCATCGACCTAAAAACTCACGCCAAGATCAGCTTGGTGATGCGCCGCGAAGGCGATGATCTCAAGACGTATGCCCATTTTGGCACCGGCAATTATCACCCGATCACGGCGCGTATTTATACCGATCTGAGTTATTTCACCAACGACGTCACCCTGTGCCAGGATGCGGGACGGATCTTCAATTATATGACCGGGTATGCGCGGCCCGAATCGCTGGGCAAGATCGCTGTGGCGCCGATTAGCCTGCGGCCGACACTGGCCGAGCTGATCAACGACGAGATCGCCCACGCCAAGGCAGGCCGGCCGGCGGGGATTTGGGCGAAGCTGAACAATTTGGTTGATGGCGATATCATCGATGCTCTCTACGCGGCGTCGCAGGTCGGGGTTCAGATCAGGCTGGTGGTTCGTGGTATTTGCTGCCTGCGGCCGGGCATTCCGGGCTTGAGTGAAAATATCGAAGTGAAAAGTGTCGTCGGCCGGTTTCTCGAACATACCCGCATCGTCGTGTTCGGCGCCGGTCATGAGCTGCCGTCTTTACAAGCCAAGGTATTCATCTCGTCGGCCGACTGGATGCCGCGCAATCTCGACCGCCGTGTCGAGATTTTGGTGCCGATCGAAAACGAGACCGTGCAACAGCAGATACTCGACCAGATCATAGTTGCGAATCTGATGGACGTGGCGCAAAGCTGGAATATGGGCCCCGATGGCCGTTACCAAAGGGCCGCCACCGGCGACGAGGCAGAACCATTCAGCGCCCACACCTATTTCATGACCAATCCCAGTCTTTCGGGGCGGGGCAGCGCGCTGAAGGATCCCGGCAGCGCGCCGCGTTTATTGGTGCACAATCACGACTGATATTGGCACGACTGATATTGGCACGACTGATTTCGGTACGATCGATTTCCAAAGGCCGCCGGGACCATGGCGACGCATCCTAATTCATCCGCCCTGCGTCCCGCTGGCGTGCTCGATATTGGGTCTAATTCAATCCGATTGGTGGTCTATCAAAGCCGCTCCCGCGCGCCGATTCCGGTGTTCAACGATCGGGTTATTTGCGGTATCGGCCGGCATCTCGACAGCACGGGTCATCTCGACGTCGAGGGTGTCGAACGCGCGCTGGCGAGTTTACGGCGTTACGCGGCGCTGACCCGCGCCATGGGGGTGGAAGATCTCGACATTGTCGCCACGGCGGCCACGCGCGAAGCAGCTGATGGTGCTGAATTTCTGTCCAGCATAGAACAGATGTTCGAGCGGACTGTCGGTCAGCTCGACGGCGAAGAGGAAGCGCGCTTGGGGGCCAGCGGCGTGTTGTGCGGTATGCCGGATGCCGATGGCGTCGGTGGCGATCTCGGCGGTGGCAGTCTCGAACTGGCGACCCTAGACAGCGGTGTATTTGGCGGTGGTCACAGCTTGCCGCTGGGGCACTTGCGCTTACTGACCGATCTTGGGTCGAAGCAGAAAATTCTGTCGAAACGGATCGACGCTGTTCTACGGTCGGCGGATTGGCTGCCCAATATCGCTGGTCGGCAGTTTTACGCCATCGGGGGTGCCTGGCGGGCGATTGCCCGGCTTCATATGATCCAATCGGGTTATCCGCTGCGGGTGATCCATAATTACAGCCTCAGCGCCGAGCGGGTGGCGGCGTTTTGCGAAATCATCGCCGGTTTGAGCAAGGCGAGCCTACCGCTGACCGATGCCGTGCCCGCCCAACGCGCCGCCGCGATGCCGGTCTCGGCGATGATCCTACAACAATTGATCGAACGACTAGAGCCACGCGAGATCGTGTTTTCGGCGCTTGGTATTCGCGAAGGTGTGTTGTTCGACCGGCTGGGTGATGGCGAAAAGGCGCGCGATCCGTTGCTACTGGCGTGCCAGGGCATCGCCGACCGGGAGAACCGGTTCGCCTCCGGTGGCGATAGCCTGTCGGAATGGGTGGCGCCCCTGTTCCCCGACGAGGCCGCCGCCGCGCGCCGTCTACGCATTGCTGTCTGCTTGTTGGCAGATATCGGCTGGCACGAGCATCCGGACTATCGTTCCGAGCAGGTTTATTTCCGCATATTGCGCCTGCCGTTGATCGCCATAACCCATGTGGAAAAAGCCAAGATCGCGCTCGCGGTCTACCGCCGCTATGGCGGCAATATGGAAGATCACGCGTTGCGCGCGGTCAATACGCTCCTCGACCCCGATGATATCCGGTGGTCACGGACCTTAGGCGATGCGCTGCGTCTGGCGGAGACCTTGTCGGGCGGGAAGTCCGAGTTGCTGGCGGGCAGCCGATTAAAGTTGGGCAAGGAACGTCTTACGCTGCAAGTCGACCCGGCGGGGGCCGATCTGGTGAGCGATGTGGTTCGCAATCGGCTGTCCCAACTGGCCAGCCAATTGCAGCGAAAATCTAAACTGACGCTCGATTAATCGCCGGCCGGCGTGGTCTCTGAGGCGGCGGTCCGTTTGCGCCGACGTCCGCGTCGTCGCTTGCTGCCATTGCTGGCGGGCTCTGTGACGGCGGGCAAGGGGTCCACATCGCCGGCGCCGTTGACCGTCACCAACCGAACATGGGTGCCGGTCGCCGCCAAAGCCACCTCGCCATGCTTCAGGCGCAAGGCGTCGGCGCCGAACAACTCGCGTCGCCAGCCCTTCAACGCGGGGACATCCGCCTCGTCGTCGGCGGCGATTTGCTCCAGGTCGCTGACATTGGCGACCAGGCGCGGAGCGACTTGATGTTCCTCGCATCGTTGCTTGACCAAAACCTTCAGCAGGTCGGTGAGTGGCCCGATACCGGCGGGCAGATCGCGTTTCGGCGGCGCCGTCGGCGCATCCTTCGGCGCCATGGCCAGCCCTTTGGCGACAGCGTCGAGCAGACCGGCGCCAAGCCGGCCGTTGGAAAAGCCGCGCGACAGGCCGCGTACGCGGTCCAGCGCCCCGGCATCGGTCGGTGGACGGGCGGCGATTTGCAGCAGGGTCTCGTCGCGCACGACGCGGTTGCGGGGGAGGTCGCGGGTCATTGCCTCGTGCTCGCGCCACGCGGCGACAGCCTGCAGCACCGCCAAATAATGCGGCTCGTTGCGTTTCGGCTTTAACCGGCGCCATGCCTCGGCGGGTTCCACCCGGTAGATTGCCGGGTCGCAGAGCATCGAAATTTCTTCTTCGATCCAGGCGTCGCGACCGGTCTCTTCAACGCGCGCGCGCAAAGTCTCATAAGCCGGCCGTAAATGGGTGACATCACCCAGAGCGTATTGCAGTTGGGCATCGCTGAGTGGGCGCTGCGACCAGTCGGTGAAGCGCGAGGACTTATCGAGCCGGGTGCCGGTGGTTTTAGAGATGAGAGCTTCATAGCCGACTTGGTCGCCGAAACCGCAGACCATGGCGGCGACCTGAGTGTCGAACAAGGGCCGCGGCAGGTCGCCGGTCAAATGGTAGAAAATCTCCATGTCCTGCCGGGCGGCGTGCATGACCTTTATGATGCTGGTATCCGCCAGCAGCTCGAGCAGTGGCGCCAGATCGATGTCGTCGGCCAACGGATCGACGGCGACGGCGTCGTCCGGTCCGGCGATCTGCAGCAGACAGAGCTGAGGCCAGAACGTGCTCTCGCGCATGAACTCGGTATCGACGGTGAGATAGTCGGCGCGGGACAGAGATTTACAGGTTTCCGCCAGCGCCGCGGACGTTGTGATGAGGGTCATTGGCCCTGTTCTACACGGATTCGACCGCCCCCGGAAGCCGCCGGAGCAGCGCAATCGGCGGGGAGTTGCCGACAACGGGTTGACAGACCGCGGCGTTCCATGGCCATTGGCGCGCGACGCGTTACCCACGCGGAATTCCGAGGCCGTTATGCATCCATTTAGAACGCACAATTGTGGCGAATTGAGACCCGATCACGCCAGCCAGACCGTCCGGTTGTCCGGTTGGATTCACCGAAAGCGCGATCACGGGAATTTACTCTTCGTCGATCTGCGCGATCAGTTTGGGCTCACCCAATGCGTGATCGACACGTCGAGCGCCCTCTTCACAACCTTGGAGGAGGCGCGGCTGGAATCGGTTCTGACCGTGACCGGGCAGGTGGTCGAGCGCACCGCCGACACCATTAACGAGGCCCTACCGACCGGTTTGGTCGAAGTACAAATCGGCGAAGCGGAGGTCGAATCGGCCGCGGCGATGCTGCCGTTGCAGGTCAATTCCGACGAGGATACGTCTGAGGAAATACGGCTGCGCTATCGCTATCTCGATCTGCGCCGGGAAAAGGTGAAAACGAATATTTTGCTGCGCAACCAGGTCATCGCTTCAATCCGCCGGCGTATGATCGAGGCCGATTTCGTCGAATTTCAAACGCCTATCCTGACTGCCTCGAGCCCTGAGGGCGCTCGTGATTACCTGGTGCCCTCGCGATTGCATCCGGGCAAGTTCTACGCACTGCCGCAAGCCCCGCAGCAGTTCAAGCAAATGCTGATGGTCGCCGGCTTCGACCGCTATTTTCAGATCGCGCCGTGTTTTCGCGACGAGGATAGCCGCGCCGACCGCTCGCCGGGTGAATTTTACCAACTCGATTTCGAGATGAGTTTCGTCACCCAGGATGATGTGCTGTCGACCATCGAACCGGTGCTCGGCGGCGTGTTCGAGGAATTTGCCGGTCACGGCCGCGAAACCCCGTGGGCGGTCACCCCGTCGCCGTTCCCGCGCATCCCGTTCGCCGAGGCCATGCTGAAATATGGCTCCGACAAGCCCGACTTGCGCAATCCCCTGATAATCGCCGATGTGTCCGAGCTGTTTCGCGAGTCTGACTTCAAGGTGTTCGCCAAGGTCGTTGCCGGCGGCGGTGTGGTGCGCGCCATTCCGGCGACAGGTGCGGCGAGCCAGCCGCGCAGTTGGTTCGATAAGCTCAACGATTGGGCGCGCGACGAGGGTGCGCCGGGGCTGGGCTATGTGGTGTTCGCCGATGGTGAAGCGAAGGGACCGATTGCCAAATTCTTTTCCGAAGACGCGATCGCCGGGTTGCGGGAGTCGGCCGGGGTCGGCGATGGCGACGCGGTGTTTTTCGCCGCCGGCAAGGCCAGTGAGGCGGCCCATTTGGCGGGCCTGGCGCGGACCAAGATCGGCGAGGATTTGGACCTTCTCGCGGGCAACCAGTACGCGTTTTGCTGGATCGTCGACTATCCGATGTTCGAAATGGACGAGGACGCTGGCAAGATCGAGTTCAGCCATAATCCTTTCTCCATGCCGCAAGGTGGGCTTGAGGCGCTAGAGAGCAAGGACCCGTTGGATGTGCTGGCCTTCCAATACGATATCGTGTGCAACGGCATCGAGCTGAGTTCCGGCGCCATTCGGAACCATCGCCCGGACATCATGGTGAAGGCGTTCGAAATTGCCGGTTATACTCGCGACGATTTGGAGAGCCAGTTTGCCGGCATGCTCAACGCGCTGCAGTTCGGCGCGCCGCCCCATGGCGGCTCGGCGCCGGGCATCGACCGCATCGTCATGCTGTTGGCGGACGAGCCGAATATTCGTGAGGTGATCGCCTTTCCCATGAACCAGCGCGCCGAGGATCTGCTGATGCAGGCGCCGGCCGAAGTGCCACCGGAGCGTATTCGCGACCTCCATATTCGGCCCGCGCTGCCACCGAAGAAGCCATCGTAGCGCGCCGGCCGCGCCTTTCCGGCGCCATGGGGTGAATTAATCCTATGCAAATCAGTGCGCCATGATTCATGGTGTCGCTCCCTGGATAGGAGTTTTGCCATGCGTGTCCCTGGCCCGGCGCTGGTTTTACCGATGTTGTTGCTAACCGGTTGCGCCTTACCCCCTGCCGTTACAGTCGCCTCTCTGGTTCTCGATGGGGTGAGCTATGTGTCGACGGGTAAAAGCACCACCGATCACGCGATATCTGCCCTGGCCGATGAAGATTGTGCCCTTCTTCGAGTGGTCGATGGCAAAGAAGTCTGCGATCCAAACGGTGAAGTGCTGTTTGCCCTGGCGGCGGACGATCCGGCGAATGAAAACTGGTATCTCGATCCCGAGACCGGCTCGCCTGATCCCAATGTCACAACCGGTTGGGGAACCGTAAGCGATCTCGAGGCCGCGGTCGAAAACGAGCCCCAGGCGCAGCCGGAAGTTTCTGCTACGTCCGCCAAGAACCTAGGCGCCGTAGCGAGTGCGACGCCGGCGCTAACGCCGGGACCGGTCGGCCAGGGCAAGAACCTCACCCCGATGGTAACGGCGATTACGATAGCCGCCAAGCCATCGCCGCGCGGTTTATTCGCCAACGCCCGCCCGGCGCCGAAACCGGAAGAGCCGCAATTACCGATCCAGGCCGTGAGCCGCTTCGCCCGATTGACTCTGCAAGACGGCGAAGTCGTCACCTATGCGGTCATCGCCAGCTTCCAAAATGTCGAAAACGCTCGCCGCATGGCGGGCGCGCGCGACGACGACGCGGTTATTCAGGAGATCGAGGTGAAGGGCGGGACGACCTACCGTATTCTGGTGGATCAGCCCTTGGAGCAGGCTCAGGCTGACGGCTTCCCCGACGCTTGGCCGGTGCGCCTGTGTTCGGGCGATCTTGATGTACCACCCTGTGGTCAGCTGGTTGTCAGCCAAGCCGAATATGGCTCGAATACAATCGCGAATTAGTTGCGTCGCCAAGACGTAGCTCGCCCAATTAACGAAAATTTGCGTATGCTCGCCTTCAATTAGGGCGTATTTGTACCTATGTCAGGTATGCGATGAATATTCGATTTCAGAAATTGCCCGCTGCGCTGTTCGTGACTCTATTCGCCACAGGCGTGTATGGGACGACGTCCGCGGCTGAGGCCGCCACGGTCCAACATGCGCCGCACCGGGGCTTTTATGAGGTGACCCTGGGGCAAAGCGATCCGTCGTCGTCCATTCGAAGCGTGAACGGACGCATGGTCGCGGAGTGGGCGCAGAGCTGTGACGGCTGGACGGCGAATCAACGCCTCGCGGTAACCCTGCAACGGCATAATGGTCGCGATATCGAATCGGAAGTAAACGCGACCAGTTTCGAAAGCAACGATGGGACCACCTATCAATTTTCGTCGAAATCGATGATCGGTGGCGATGTGGCCGAGGAAGTACGGGGAAAGGCCGAGCGGCCGGCCCGCGGTAAGCCGGGTGTGGCGACCTTCTCGGTTCCCGAGGGGACGAAAATCGATCTGCCGGCCGAGACCCTATTTCCGTTTGAACATACCCTCTCTGTCATCGCTGCTGGCGAAGAGGGGACAATCCAGTATTCGAGCCCCTATTTCGACGGCTCGCAGCCTGAATTGTCGCCGATGACGGCGAGCATGTTGATACTTGGCGGTGCTCGTGCGGCCGATGAGGGGCTTGGCGCCGATTTGGGTGCCGTGACCGCCCACAAATGGTGGTCGGTGCGCCTCGCCATGTTCGCTAATGAATCGACCGTCTCTGAGCCCGAATTTGAAATGACCCAGGATGTGCAAGCCAATGGCGTCGTGCGCCGGTTCGTTTTCGATTACGGCGACTTTTCGATGGTGGCGTCTTTGGTGCGGATCGAAGAACTCGACCGCGCTCAGTGTCGTTAAGAGTTTTTAGACCCGCTCACCGGCCGCGACCCGGATTTTCCTTACGACGCATGCCGCGGCCACGCGCAATCGCGTCGTGGCCGAGCCGGTCGCGCACATCGTCGATGACATTTTCAACCCGCTTACGATGCCCGGCATCAGGGTCGGCCAAGTCCGGCGGGTCGGCTTCCTCGCCGGGTCCCAGAGAGGCAACCCCAATGCCGATCAGGCGGAAACTCGATCCGGCCGGGGCGTCGCCGACGGCGTTTTCCAGCAGCGGGATCGCGAACTGATAGATCGTTTCCGCCAACTGGGTCGGCCACGCCAGGCCCTGCGAGCGGGTCGTGATCCGAAATTTCGACGATTTTAGTTTCAGCACCAGTGTTTGACCCGCCAACTCCTTCGCCTTGAGCCGGTCCGAGAGGCGTTCGCATAAGGGCCATAGCCGATGCTTGAGTTCTTCGAGATCGGCGATGTCTTGATGGAAAGTACTTTCCGTCGAAACGTTCTTGGGCGTCGAGGTTGGATTGACGCGGCGCATATCCTCGCCGCGCGAAAAATTATAAAGACGATGGCCGATGCTGCCGTACCGGCTGACTAGGGCGCTTTCGTCGCGTGTTCGCAATTGCGCGATGGTGGAGATGCCATCGGCCCGCAGTTTGCGGTGTAGGGCTTTACCGACGCCCCAGATGCGGTTTACCGGGAGATCAGCCAGGAAGGTCTGCGCATCGCCACGGCCCAGGATGGCAAACCCCCGCGGCTTGTCCAAATCGGACGCCAGCTTGGCCAACGATTTGTTGTAGCTCAGTCCGACCGAGGCGGTGACGCCACACTCGGCCTCGATGCGTTGGAGCAGCTTGTTGAGGCTTGCCGCCGGGCTCGCATTGTGGAGGCGTTCGGTTCCCGACAAATCGAGGAATGCCTCATCGATCGAGAGCGGCTCAACCAGCGACGTGACCGCCTGCATCAGGGTGCGGATCTGCCGCCCGACCTCAGAGTACTTCTTCATGTCGGGCCGGATAACAACGGCCTCGGGGCAAAGCTTTAACGCCTTGAACATGGGCATCGCCGAATGCACGCCTTTGATGCGGGCGATATAACAGGCGGCCGATACCACGCCACGCTGGCCACCGCCGACGATAACCGCGCGATCGCGCAGGCTGGGGTCGTCGCGCTTCTCCACGCCGGCGTAGAACGCGTCACAGTCGATATGGGCGATGGCCAAATCGTTGATCTCACGATGGAAAACCAGGCGCGGCGATCCGCAGTCGCCGCAGCGATCGGCCGGCGACAGCACGGGCGCGGTGCAATCGCGACACAATCCGGGTGTAACATCGTGGTTATTTTGGCTGCGCACGGAGCCGCTCCCCGGGGCTGAAACCAGCGCTAACACTGGCATTCTATTGAATTAGTAAGGCTTTAACCAGAAGTAGTACAATATACGTACATATGCGAAGACTGGCGCATAAGCTAATGTGACAGCGAACGCTGCACGAGAATAGAGTTGATGGCTAAATCCGTACTGATCGTTGAAGACAACGAGCTCAACATGAAACTGTTCCACGATCTCCTCGAGGCGCAGGGCTACGATATTTACCAGACCCGCGATGGCAACCAGGCCATGGGGATGGCGGGCGAACATATGCCCGACCTCATTCTAATGGATATCCAATTGCCCGAAGTGTCGGGGCTGGATGTCATCAAATGGCTGAAAGCTGACGATGATCTAAAACACATCCCGATCATTGCGGTCACCGCGTTTGCGATGAAGGGCGACGAAGAGAAGATACGCGAAGGCGGCTGCGAGGCTTATATCGCCAAGCCGATTTCGGTCTCCCATTTCCTCGAGACCGTCCAGAAATTTATCAACTAGAAAAGCGTCGGGGTTAACCCGCACAAGCAAAAAGCCGCCCGATGGGCGGCTTTGTCGTATTGCGGCGTGGCGACGCCGTTATTTCATTTTCTCTTCCTTGAAGAGGACGTGCTTGCGCGCCTTGGGGTCGTATTTCTTAAGCTCGATCTTGTCGGGCATTTTACGCGGGTTCTTCTTCGCCACGTAGTAATAGCCGGTGTCGGCTGAGCTCACGAGTTTTACGAGTACAGTATTGGATTTAGCCATCGACTGGTTTCCTGTAGCTTTCGACGCTTCGCCCTGAGGCGCCGGCAAACATAGCGTCGGATTGGAGCCTGTCAAGCATTTGCGCGGGCATTTGGCGTGGTTTGGCCGAGTTTAGCGCCTGGCGAGGTTAATGGTGCCCTTGGCGATCAATTCCTTATAGAGCGCCGGGTTGGCCAATAGGTTTTTGGCGATCGCGACGTCGGTATCGGGCGAGCTGCTGTCGGACGGGCAAAGTCGGCGTAAGGTCTCGCGGTCGCTACTGTCCCGGTCGCCGGTGGCCCGCCACCGGGAAAATTGTTCCTTGAGAACCTGCGTTTCGGTTTTGGCCTCCGCCAGCAAACGATCAGGGGTAACCGCTTCGCCGTCGGCGCGGGTGCAGATGGAGGGCAAAATGCCGAGTTGGTGGAGCCGATAGCCGGACGGAGTGACCAGCCGAGACCAGGTCAGCGTGATCTCGCCGCGATTGGGCAGCTGCAAGACAGTCTGCACGGTGCCCTTGCCGAAGGAATTGCTGCCCACGACGATAGCGCGCGCCTGATCCTGCAAGGCCGCTGTGACGACTTCGGAGGCCGAGGCTGAGTTGCCATTGACCAGGATCACCAGGGGCAAGCCATTTGCGAGATCACCGACAGTGGCGACGAACCGTTGCAGGCTGCGGGGGTGGCGTCCGAAGGTTAAGATAATATCGCCGCTATCCAAGAATGTGTCGGCGAGTTCGACCGCTTGGTCCAGCAGACCGCCGGGGTTGGAGCGCAGATCGAGAATGACGCCGTTCAGCGGTTTATTCGAACTTGCCAGTTGGGCCTTTAGCGCATTCTCGACTTTGCGGGCGGTCTCGCGGTTAAAGCCGCCGATACGGATGATCGCAACATCGTCCTCGCGCCGGCTGGTCACCGTCACCGGCACGATATGGGCCCGGGTGAGTGTGACATCGAACGGTTGAGGTCGGTCCGGTCGTTTTATGGTGAATCGAACCTGGGTGCCGATTTTGCCCCGCAAATGGTCGACCAACTGGCGTTGGGTCCAGCCCGCGACCGGCTCGCCTTCGACATGGGTCATACGGTCATCGGCCTGGAGTTTTGCTTCAGCCGCCGGACCGGTATCGTTGACCGAGAGAACGAGCGCTGAATCATCCTCCATGCGGATGCTCACACCGATGCCGCCAAATCCATCGCGCAACGCACGGTGTTCGGTGGCGCGTTGGGTGCCGGCATAGCGGCTGAATCCGTCGAGCGGCTCAATAATGCCGTCGAACACGGCTTTGAAGATAGCCTCCGCGTCGGCCTCGGCGACCGCTGGCGAGGCGGTGCGCGCCATGGCGATTGCGCGAACAGTTACCGTCGACCAGGCATCCGCGCTTTGGCTTGTCGGCAGATTGATGGTGCCCAACGGACGGTCGGCATAGGAAAGCCGAGCCCCGTTGTTGCGATCATCGACTTGCAATTGAGAGTCCAGGCTGCGCAACCCGGAGATGCCGCTCACGGCGAGGTCGTGCATGGAGATCGGATCGATATAACGGTCGGAAATCAAAGTGAAGCCGGCGCCGAGCACTTCCTTGCCGTAGCTGTCGCTATAGGCAGCGTCGGGCGCCGGTGGCGGCGAGACGCAGGCGGCAAGCAGCAGAACGGCGGCCAGTCGGAACGCATGGCGGACGCTGGGTAGTTTTTCCAAATAACTTTTAAAAACCGTTATAACCATCTGCAATATATAATATAAACCTAGTCACCGGTGGGGTACAAAAAACCTGTATTTGTGGCTAATCTCACCTAAGAAGCTTGCTGCAACGTTAACATTTCCGCCGTTATTTGGACCGCCGGCGGCGTTTGGATTTACGAGCCGGCCGGTTCTGTTGCCGCGGTCGAATCGTTACATGGTTTCCGCCATCCAGAAGGTCAAAAATTGCTGACGACGTCAAGCCATCTGCTTCGGCGATGCGCACTTCGACGTCTTCGCCCAAACGGTAAGATGAGCCTGATTGAGGGCTGTGCAGCGTGTGGGTTGCCGCGTCGAATTGGTAACGGGCACCGGGCAAGCGCGACGCCGGGACAAAGCCTTCCGCACCGCTCCCGTCCAAGGCCACAAATAAGCCGGCCCGCGCGATGCCGCGGATCACGCCGGAAAACGTGTCGCCGATATGGTACGCTAAATAGGCCGCCGAATAGCGATCCATGGCGTCCCGTTCGGCTCCCGATGCTCGCCGATCAGTCGCGGAAATGTGTTCGCCGATTTCGGGATATTTTTCGCCGGCGCCGTCAGGTAAACCATCGTCGCCGAGGCGCAATCCCCGAATGAGGGCGCGGTGGACCAGCAGGTCGGCGTAGCGCCGAATCGGCGAGGTGAAATGGGCGTAGTCGCGCAGACCCAAGCCGAAGTGACCGATATTTTCCGGATTGTATTCGGCCTGGCTTTGCGAACGCAGCACCAGCTCGTGGACCAGGCGGGCCTGGGGCAGGTCGCCGATCTTAGCGAGCAGCGCATTGAAGTCGGTGGCGCGGAATATTTTCGCCTTCGGTAATCTTACGCCGAATTCGGCTAGGACCTCGCGCAGCTCCTGGATTTTTTCCCGGTCCGGTTCGTCGTGAACGCGGAACATCGCCGGTTGGCGCAGGCGGATCATCTCGCGGCCGGCGGCGAACGTTGGCGGTAATCATGAATTCTTCGATCAAGCGGTGGCTATCCAGCCGCTCAACCGGCGCGATGGCGCGCACCACGCCGGCTTCGTCGAGCACCACTTTGCGTTCCGGCAAATCGAGCTCGAGGGTGCCGCGCCGTTCGCGCTCGCGCGACAGGCTGTCGAAGGCGCGGTACAGATTATCGATAATCGCCGCCGGAACCGGGGCGTCGCCGTCCTTGCGGGTCGCTTCGACCTGTTCGTAAGTCAGCCGGGCGGCCGACTTCATCAGCGCGCGGCGGAAGCGGTGGCGCAGCAGCGATCCGTCCGCGTTGATCCACAGATCGACGGCGAAACAGGCGCGGTCTTCGTCGGGGACCAGCGAACACAGGCCGTTCGATAGGGCAGCCGGCAACATTGGCACGACCCTATCTGGGAAATAGACCGAATTGCCTCGGCGATAGGCCTCGCGGTCGAGGACGCTGTCGGGACGCACGAAGCAAGCGACATCGGCGATGGCGACGATGAGGTGCCAGCCGCCCTGGTTCTCCGCATCGTTGTCAGGTTCGGCGAACACCGCGTCGTCGAAGTCGCGGGCGTCGGCGCCGTCGATGGTCACCAGCGCGACATCGCGCAAATCGGCGCGTTTACCCAAGGATGGCGGTGTGGCGGCGTCCGCCGCGTCGATCACCGATTGGGGAAATTCGATCGGAATGCCGGCGCGGTGAATGGCGATCAAGCTGATCGCCGCCGGTTCTGAGGCGTCGCCGATACGTTCGGTTATTTTGGCGCGGGCCAGCCCGTTGCGGCGGCCTGACAGCAGTTCGGCGACAACCAGTTCGCCGTCCTGAGCGTCGCCCGTATCGTCCGACGCGACGAACATTTCGTGGCGCGCCCGGCGTTCGGTGGAGGTCAGGCGGCCGCCATCGCCGGCTTGTCGGTAGACACCAATAATGGTTTGCGCCTGGGCGCCGACACGGCGCATGGGGGTCGCGGTATAGCCGTTGTCGCTGCGTGGTTGCAGGCGGCACAGGATCCGATCGCCGATGCCCGGCGCGGCCATATTGCGCGGGCCGGCGCGCAGCTCGATCGCCGGCGGCGGCTGGTCGGCGTCCCAGCTTGTCGGGCGCAGCAGCGGGTCGCCGTCGGAGTCTAAGTCGTAGACTTCCAACACCGCGACCGGCGGCAGGCGGTCGCTGGGCCGCCATTTGCGGCCTTCGCTACGTTCGATCAGTCCGGCATCTTCGAGCTCGCGCAGCATGGCGCGTAGCTCGGCGCGCTTGGCCCCGCGCACGCCGAAGGCGCGCGCGATGTCGCGGCGTACGCTCTCGCCTTGGTTTTCGCGGATATAGGCAAGCAACTCGTCCCGGTCAGGGAGCCGGTTCGACCGGGCTGGTTTTTTATCGCGCGTCGCCAAGCCGTATTACGGCGTGTCAGTCGTCGACGGCGTTTCGTCAGCCGTCTCTTTTGCCGCTGCCTTGGGCTTTGCGGCTTTCTTTTTGGCGGCTGGCTTCTTCGCCGCCGGCTTCTTCTTCGCCGCCGCCTTTTTCTTCGGCGCGGCTTTCTTCGCTGCCGGCTTTTTACCCTTCTTCGCTGCCCGTTCGGCGATCAGCACGACCGCTTCGTCGAGCGTCAGCGCTTCCAGATCGCGGTCCCTCGGCACGGTGGCGTTGATCTTGCCGTGCTTGACGTAGGGGCCGTAGCGCCCGTCATAGATCGCCACCAATTTATCGTCGTCGGGGTGGTTGCCCAGTTCGCGCAGCACCTTGGCGCCGCGGCCGCGCGATTTGCCTTTCTCGGCCAACAGCGTCACTGCGTGGTTCAGGCCGACAGTCAGAACGTCGCGGGGTTCGGGCAGCGAGGCGTAGCTGGTGCCGTGCTTAACGTACGGGCCAAATCGTCCTTGGCCGGCCTGGACGACCACGCCATCTTCGGGGTGTGGGCCAATGTCGCGCGGTAGCGCCAGCAGCCCCAAGGCCATCTCCAGATCGACGTCGGCCGACGGTATGCCCTTGGGGATCGAGCTGCGCTTAGGCTTGGGCGCCTTCTTATCTTCTGGATCGGGTTCGCCGAGCTGTACATAGGTGCCGTAAGGGCCCTTGCGCGCGGTCACGTCGAGGCCGGATTGCGGGTCGACGCCGAGCAGCTTGGGGCCGTTCGCCAGTTCGGCGTCTTCGTCCTCCGACCCATCAACCGACAAGCGGCGGGTGTATTTGCACTCAGGATAATTAGCGCAGCCGATAAACGGGCCGTGCCGGCCGAGGCGCAAGCCTAAGCGGCCTTCCTTGCAGGCCGGGCAGGTGCGCGGCTCGGTGCCGTCTTCGCGCGGCGGAAAGAAGTGGGGCCCCAACTCTTCGTCGAGCGCATCCAACACCGCGCGCACGCGCAATTCCTTGGTGCCATCCACGGCGGCCGAGAAATCGTTCCAGAATTCGCGCAGAACCGCTTTCCAGTCGATGCGGCCGTCGGAGACCTCATCGAGCTGTTCTTCCAGCCGCGCGGTGAAATCGTACTGGACGTATTTATTGAAGAAGCTGGTGAGGAAGCTGGTGACCAGCCGGCCGCGGTCTTCGGGTACGAAGCGCTTGCGGTCGAGCTCAACATAGTCGCGGTCTTGCAGCACCTGCAGGGTCGAGGCATAGGTCGAGGGTCGGCCGATGCCCAACTCTTCGAGTTTTTTCACCAAGCTGGCCTCGGTGAAGCGCGGTGGCGGCTGCGTGAAATGCTGGTTCGGCACCACGTCTTTCTGTTCCGCCGGCTCGCCTTCGTTGAGCACTGGCAGGCGGTTGTCGCCATCTTCCTCGGCCGCCGCGTCGCCATTGCCGTTGGGCGCCGGGTCGTCGCGATCCTCGCGGTAGACTTTTAAGAAACCGTCGAAGGCGATGGTCGAGCCGGTAGCCCGCAAGGTGATTTTTTGGTCGCGGGACTCGATATCCACGGCGACCCGATCGATCTCTGCCTCGCTCATGGACGAGGCGATGGTACGCCGCCAGATCAATTCGTAGAGACGAAATTCATCGTTGCTGAGGATCGATTTTAAGTCGGGTGGTCGGCGCATGAGGTCGGTCGGACGGATCGCCTCATGAGCCTCTTGGGCGTTTTTCGCGCGGGTGCGGAAGACCCGCGGTTTGTCGGGCAAATACGCATCGCCATAGTCGGTGTCGATCAACTCGCGGCACGAGGCGACGGCTTGTTGGCTTAACGTGATGCTGTCGGTGCGCATATAGGTAATCAGACCCACCGTATCGCCGCCGATTTCGGTGCCTTCATACAGGCTCTGGGCGACGCGCATGGTGTGAGTGGCGCCAAAGCCTAGCTTGCGCGAAGCCTCCTGCTGCAAGGTCGAGGTGGTAAAGGGCGGCTGCGGGTTGCGCTTGGTGCGTTTCTTCTCGACGGTGGCGATTTTGAGCGCTTGCGCGGTGATCGCGTCATGGGCTGCGCGGGCGCTGGCCTCGTCGCCGAGATCGTAGCGGTCGAGGCGTTCGCCGTTGAGATGGGTGAGGTGGGCGTTGAAAGTCTCGTTGCGCGGACTGACCAGGGTCGCATCGACCGACCAATATTCGCGCGGTTTGAAGACCTCGATCTCGGCTTCGCGCTCGCAAATCAGACGCAGGGCGACCGATTGTACCCGTCCGGCCGAACGCGAACCGGGCAGCTTGCGCCACAGCACCGGCGACAGGGTGAAGCCGACCAGGTAATCCAGCGCGCGGCGGGCCAGATAGGCCTCGACCAGCTCGCTATTGAGTTCGCGGGGATGGACGAAGGCGTCTTTGACCGCGCCCTCGGTGATTTCGTTGAACACGACGCGCTTGACGTCGATGGTATCGAGCAGGCCGCGTTCGCGCAGAATCTGTTCGATATGCCACGAGATGGCCTCGCCCTCGCGGTCGGGGTCGGTGGCGAGATAGAGCGTCTCGGCGCCTTTCAGGGCCTTGACGATTTCCTTGAGCTGCTTCTCCGATTTGTCGGCGACTTCCCACGCCATGGAGAAATCGTCGGCCGGCTGCACCGAGCCATCCTTGGCCGGCAGGTCACGCACATGACCGTAGGAGGCGAGCACGGTGTACTCGCCGCCGAGATATTTATTGATGGTCTTCGCCTTGGACGGCGATTCAACAACGACTACATGCATGGATTTTTATCGCCCGTAACCTTGCCTCAATGGAAACCCGATTGCTTAACAAACCCTTAAATAGCGGCAATCCGGTTGCCGGGTTGCCGTTCGATCAGGCCGGCCAGCTCCATTTCCAGCAGCACCGTATGAACGACAGGGGCGGTTACTTGGCACTGCCGAACGATTTCGTCAACTGTAACGGCAGTAGGCGATAAACAGGCGGCGACCGCTTTGCGGGCGGAATCCAGCCCGTCCCCTTCGCTGCCAGCGAGCCCTTCGAACAGGGTGGGGGCCGGCGTTTCGGGGCGGGGCGGCGCGGCGAGCATGGGCGCGAGCGCACCGCGAATATCGGCGACAGACTCGGTCAGCACCGCGCCATCGCGGATCAGCCGGTTGGCGCCGCGGCTCCGCGGATCGAGTGGCGAGCCGGGGACGGCGAAGACTTCACGGCCCTGTTCCAGGGCCAACCGCGCGGTGATCAGCGAACCCGAACGGGTCGCCGCCTCGACCACGACGACGCCCAGGCTCAGCCCGGAAATGATCCGGTTGCGCCGGGGAAAGTGCGCCGCCTTTGGGCGGAGGCCCGGCGGCAGTTCGCTGACCACGGCACCGGCGGCGCAAATATCCGCGTACAGGTCTTCATGTTCGGGCGGGTAGATCACATCGACCCCGCCGGCCATCACCGCAATGGTCAAACCGCCAGCATCAAGCGCGCCGCGATGGGCCGCGCCATCGATGCCCCGCGCCAAACCGGAGATAACGACGTAGCACGCGCCGTCACTATCGTCGCTCAACGCGGCGGCCAGGCGCTTCGCGAAGTTGCGCCCGTTGGTCGAGGCGTTGCGCGCACCGACAATCGCCACGCCGGCTTGGCCCAAGAGCTCCGCCTTACCGCGCACCGCCAGCGCCGGTGGCGCGTCGTCGATCGCCGCTAGCGCCGTGGGGTAGGCCGGCTCGCCCACCGTCAGCAGTTGTGCGTCGAGACGGTCGAGGTCTTCGAGTTCGCCTTGCGCTGTGTCGATAGGGCAGATCTTTATCGCCCGCCGACCACTGCGCCGGGACAGTTCCGGTAGGGCGTCCAAGGCATCGCCGGCCGACCCGTAATGGCCGAGCAGTTGGCGATAGGTTACTGGCCCGACATTCTCGGATCGGAACAGCCGCAACCGGGCGAGGCGCTCGTTTGATGTGATCTCTGGATAATCCACGCCATGATCCTGGCCGGGCGATCGCGGTTGGTCAATCTTGGGAAGGTTCTAGATTTATCTAGCGTCGATGTGCGTCCATCCACAACTTAGCGCGGCGTTCGGCTTCGCGGATTTGCGCGGGCGATAGCTGGGCGGAAACCTTGTCGCGTGCGTCATTGGCGATTTCTCCCAGGCCGAGATTGGAGGCGATGATGTAGTTGGTCAGGCCGCGGGCCGGATCTTTCGCGGTGCCACGCCCGTTTTCCATCATAAATCCTAAATTGAAATGTGCTTTCGCGTGCCGTTTCTCTGCCGCCTGCCGGAAATATATTACCGCTTCGCCATTGTTTTGCTGCACGCCGCGCCCGTTTACATACATCATACCAAGATTATAAAGCGCGCTGCGATGCCCCTGGTCGGCAGCCTTGCGGTACCATTCAATCGCGCGTGCGTAGTCGCGCCCCCGATCGATGCCGTTTTCGAACTGCACACCGCGCCGATATTGTTGTTCTGCGTCGTCGGGCTGACTGACCGGCACACTGGCGACTGTTGGTAAGCTTGTGAATGTGGCAGCTTGTTTTGCTATTTCGTCGCTGGATGCCGGGATGTTCGTCGCTGGCAGGTCTTTGAAATTCGGAACCAGGGCAAGTTGATTTTCGCGCTTATTTTGGATTTCCAGCACAGTTTGTTCGACGAGCAGCGCACGGCTTACAGCTGATGGGTGGGTGCCACCTACCGAATGGATGGACGCCGGACTTGCAATGGCCAAGCGGCGAAATGCATTGCCAGCGCCGGTCATGTCCCAACCTGCCCGTGAGGCATGGTACATACCGACATAATCGGCTTCGGACTCGAATTCCTGACTAAATGCGCCGCGACCGATCTTCGCTCCGATGTCGATGACATCAACACCTGTAAGACCTGTGACGACCATACCCACCAGTTCACCAATTCGTTGATTTGTCTTTTTGGCGTTTTGGTGGTTACGCGTGAGGTGCGCGAGTTCGTGACCAAATATAAGAGCTAGGTCTCTATCTGTGTCCATCAACTGCATCATCCCGACGGAGAAAATAATCATATTGTTTCCCGCAGACGCTTGCACTCCCGGACTTTTTGACAATAAAACTCGATAGCTGCAGACGGGAACAGTCGGAACCGAAAGGTTCAGCTGCTGTCCATCGCGCAGCACGCCGACACGCAAATTGGGTAGCTGAAAATTTACCGGTATGGCGCCCGACATGGCGTTGTAAGCATTGATGCCGTTGATGCGCGTGACAATATCGCCCTCGAATAAAATACCTGCGGCAGGCATTCCGGGTACGACCGACGATACTCGCACCTCTCCGGCACGAGAAAGACCGCGTGCCAGTACGGTCGCCCGCCGTGTCGTAATTGAGGTATTGAGAAGAGCAGTTGTGAAATTCACCCCCGCTTTGTTTACAATGTTATTACCGCACTGCTCTGTATTTGCCGCAAGGATTGGGGTGCCGACTCTGACCAAACGTCTCGCCAGTTTGTCGCGTTCTTCGATGACAATGGCTTGCTGTTTTATTTCCTCTGCCTGTAGTTCGGCTGGGTTGATTTTCGGCACATTCGATGTCGGTGCGACACAAGCGGCCAGCAGCAACATTCCGGCCAGAAAACCACCCTTTTGAGTGGCGCTGCGCTGTGAAAAATCGCCCATAGGAAACCTTATCGGTTTCTCATGGTTAATGCCAAGTCAACTATAGTTCAGACGCTAGCCGTCGGTGGAACTCACGTCGATCTGGGATTCGCCACCGGAGATTAGCCGGCGAATGTTGCCGGCGTGTTTGGCCCACACGAACACCGCCAGGATGATGGCGATGCTGGAGACCTGAGGCCCGCCAAGGAACCAGCCAAAGATTGGCGCCAGAGTAACGGCGATGAGGGCGGCCAGCGACGAATAGCGAAAGGCCAGGGCGACGATCAGCCAGATGGCAAGGGTGACAAAGCCGGTCTCCCAGGATAGGCCGAGCATAACGCCGAGGAACGTGGCGACCCCCTTGCCGCCGCGGAACCGTAGCCAAATGGGAAACATATGTCCGAGCACCACGGCGATGGCGGTGAAAAAGGCGATGTCGGGCCCGTAATAGGAAAAGGGGAGTGCGACCGCGATATAGCCTTTGGCGCCATCGAGCAGCAGGGTGAGTGCCGCCAGGCCCTTTCGGCCGGTGCGCAACACGTTGGTCGCGCCGATATTGCCCGAGCCCATCTTGCGGATGTCGCCGGCGCCGGCTAGCCGGGTGATCAGCAAGCCGAACGGGATCGAGCCCAACAGATAGGCCAGGCCGATTGCCGGGGCGAAGAGCTGCCAGCCATAGATGACGTTCTTCCAATCGGGAATGTTGAACGTCGCTTGCACGACGCCCCAATAGAAAAATATCGGGCTGGCGCCTTCTTCCATAACCGGTCCCGGCCCCTTTCTGGCTAAGTGGCGTTATTTACGCGGCGGCGGAGAAGATAGTGCGGCCGTCGACGACCGTACGCAAGACCTGGCCCTGCACCAGCCGCCCGTCGAAGGGTGAGTTCTTCGATTTGGAGACAAACCTGTCGGGCTCGATACGCGCCGGCCGCTCGGGGTCGAACACCACGAGATCTGCCGGGCCGCCGACGGTCAGCCGGCCTACGGGTAAGCCGAGAATATCGGCGGGCCGATAAGTTATGCAGGCTAGCGCGTCGGGTAGATTTAAGTGACCGTTGTGGCGCAATTCCAAGGTGAGCTGCAGCAATGTTTCCAGCCCGACCGCGCCGAACTCGGCCTGCTCGAAGGGTAGACGCTTGGAATCCTGATCCTGCGGCGCATGGTCTGAGGCGATGCAATCGATGGTGCCGTCGGCCAGCCCGGCGACGATGGCCTGGCGGTCGTCCTCACGGCGCAGCGGCGGCGATAATTTAGCGAAGGTCCGATACTCGCCCACAGCCAGTTCGTTCAAGGCAAAGTAGGGTGGGGCGGTATCGCAGGTGACGTTGAGGCCGGCCGCTTTGGCGTCGGCGATGGCGCGGACCGAGGCGGCGGTCGAAATATGCGAGGCGTGGTAGCGCCCGCCAGTCATCTCGACCAGCTTGAGGTCGCGCTGCAGCATGATGATCTCGGCTTCCGCCGGAATGCCGGGCAGACCCAAACGGGTCGAAAGCTCGCCGGTTTGCATGACGCCGCCTTGCGCCAATACCGGCTCCTCCGGGTGCTGCATGATCACGCCGTCATAGGCTTGGGCGTATTTCAGCGCCCGCGACAGCACCTTGGCATTAACGATAGTGCGGCGGCCGTCGGTGAAGGTTACCGCGCCGGCGTGTTTGAGTAGGCCCATCTCGACCAGCTCGTCGCTGTTGCCGCCGCGGGTCACAGTGGCGTGGGCGAACACTTTGATCAGTTTCACCTCACGGGCGCGCCGGGCGATAAATTCGAGCACTGAGACTTCGTCGATCACCGGATCAGTATTGGGTAGGGCGACCACCGTGGTGACGCCACCGGCGGCGGCGGCGCGGCTGCCGCTTTCCAGATCTTCCTTATGTTCGGCGCCGGGTTCGCACAAATCGGCGCGGATATCGACCAGCCCGGGCGCCAGGATGGTGCCGCGGCAATCGACCTGCACCGCGCTTTCCGGGATGCCGTCGCTGAAAATTTCCGGGCCGATCGCCTGGATAAATTCACCGTCGGATAGCAAGCCGCCGGTGTCGGATGGCGCGTTGTCGAGGCCCGAGGCCGGGTCGATGACGCGGGCATTGGTGTAGGCGACACGCGCGGTCATGGCGCGGTCCCCCCGTTGCGGTTGGACTTGTCGGTGCGGGTCAGCACGTCCAGGCACGCCATGCGCACCGCGACCCCCATCTCGACCTGCTCGTGAATGACCGAGCGGTCGATATCGTCGGCGACCGCGGAATCGATCTCCACGCCGCGGTTCATCGGGCCGGGATGCATGATCAGCGCGTCGGGTTTGGCGTGGCTCAGCTTTTCGTAGTCGAGGCCGTAGAAATGGAAATATTCGTGAACCGAGGGCACGAACGAGCCTTCCATGCGTTCGCGCTGCAGGCGCAGCATCATGACGATGTCGCAATCGGCCAAGCCGGCGCGCATGTCGTGGAACACTTCGACCCCCAGGCGCTCCATGCCCGACGGGATCAGGGTCGGTGGGGCGATCACCCGCACCCGCGCGCCCATGGTTTGCAGCAGGTAGATGTTCGAGCGCGCCACTCGGCTGTGGGCGACGTCACCGCATAGCGCGACCAGCAAGCCCTGCAGGTGACCCTTGTGGCGGCGGATCGTCAACGCGTCGAGCAGGGCCTGGGTGGGGTGCTCGTGGCTGCCGTCGCCGCCATTGATGACCGCGCAGTTGACCTTTTCCGACAGCAGTTGCACGGCGCCGGCATGGGGGTGGCGGACCACCAGCGCGTCAGCGTGCATGGCGTTCAAGGTGACCGCGGTGTCGATCACCGTCTCGCCCTTTTTGATCGAGCTCGACGCCACCGCGATATTAATCACGTCGGCGCCGAGGCGTTTGCCGGCCAGCTCGAAGCTGGTGCGGGTACGGGTCGATTCCTCGAAGAACAGGTTGATCACGGTTTTACCCGCCAGCAGCGACAGTTTTCGGTCTGCGGTGCGGTTACGCTCGGCGTAGGTGTCCGACAGGTCGAGCAGGAAGCTGATTTCGTTGGGGGAGAGGTCTTGGATACCCAGCAGATGCTCATGATCGAAGTGTAGGTCACCGGTAGCAGCCGGCGCGCCATTGGCCGCCGACGGCATGGTGTCGGGCAGGACAAAATCATCGACCGTCAGATCGACGCCAAGGCTGTTGGATTTCACTAACACGGCCTGCACCTGCGAGGCGTTGGGCTCCCACTGACCGGCTTCCATGCGCGAGACGGTGGCCTGGGTCGTACCCATCAGATTGGCCAATTCGGTCTGCGTAATGTTGAGTTTCTCGCGAACTATGCGTAATGGCGTGCTCATATCTTCGTATATATACGTTTTCGTATAGGGTTAAAAGCCCTTTTTCCGACTCATATCAAGAGAAATGGGGATAGATTAATACGATATCGTATATGCTGAACGTATACAACGCCTGTCGGACTATTCTAAAAGATCCTCCTGTGGCCCGATTCTGGCGCACCTGCTACAAGGCGAATGATGTGAGACGGCGCGCAGCGGAAATAGGGGCAGGGCGATGAAGGCGGTTATTCTGGCAGGCGGGCGCGGCACGCGGATCGCCGAAGAGTCCGACGTACGGCCCAAGCCGATGGTCGAAATCGGCGGCCGGCCGATTCTTTGGCACATCATGAAGATCTACGCCCATCACGGCATCACCGAATTCATCGTGTGCCTGGGCTACAAGGGCTATGTAATCAAAGAATATTTCGCCAACTATGTGCTGCACGCCGCCGACGTGACGGTCGATCTGGCGGCCAACGATATCCGCTATCATGAGACTGCTGCCGAACCGTGGACGGTGACCCTGGTCGAGACTGGCGACGAAACCGCGACCGGCGGCCGCATCAAACGTATCGCGCGCTATCTCGATGATGAACCCTTCTGCTTAACCTATGGCGACGGGGTCGCAGATATCGATGTGGCGGCGTCGATCGTCTATCACCAGGACCAGGGCGCCCGGGCAACGATGACCGCGGTAAGCCCGCCGGGTCGCTTTGGCGCCGCGGAGATCGTCGACGGCAAAGTCGCCCGGTTCACTGAAAAACCGCGCGGCGACGGCGGCTCGATCAATGGCGGGTTTTTTGTTTGTGAGCCGAGCGTTTTCGATCTGATCGCCGGCGATGACACGGTGTGGGAGGAGGGGCCGCTGCAAAATATGGCGGCGGCCGGTGAGCTGGCGGCCTATCACCATGACGGCTTTTGGCAGCCGATGGATACGCTGCGCGAGAAAAATCAACTCGAAGATTTGTGGGATGGCGGCGCGGCGCCCTGGAAAATATGGGCGTGAGATAGGGGTTCCCCACCGGCCCTCGTGCTTCGACAGGCTCAGCATGAGGGCTTGTGTTAATCCTTTGCCTCATCCTGAGCTTGTCGAAGGATGACAGCGCCCCATATTGATAGCCGAAAAGGGGTCGCTATGAAACTGAACGCGGACTTCTCCCAGCGTGTCGCCATCGACACAAAAACTCAGCCTTGGGTGGCGTCGCCCTTACCGGGAGTCGAACGGCGCATGCTTGACCGGATCGGCGACGAGGTCGCGCGGGCGACAAGCCTGGTTCATTATGCCCCCGATAGCTACTTTTCGCCCCACGAGCATGGCGGCGGTGAGGAATTTCTGGTGCTCGAGGGCGTGTTCTCCGATGAGCATGGCGACTACGGGCCGGGCATGTATCTGCGCAACCCGGTCGGCTCCAGCCACACGCCGTTCAGCCGCGAGGGCTGCACGATCCTCGTCAAACTGTGGCAGATGGACCCGGACGATCAGGAGTTCGTACGCATCGATACCGCCTCGGCCACATGGGAACCCTGGACCATGGAGGGTGTCGAGGTCATCCGGCTGGCGGAGCGCGACAATGAACGTGTCTATGTGATGCGGATGCAACCGGGCACGGTTGTTCCCAGCCACGATCATCCCGGCGGCGAGGAGCTGTTCGTGCTTGATGGCGAATTCTCTGACCAGAACGGCCACTATCCCAAGGGCACCTGGCTGCGTATGCCGGCGGGCAGTTCCCACCAACTGCTCTCAGAACAAGGCTGCACAATCTGGCTAAAGCTCGGCCACCTAGCCGGCGAAATCATCGCGCCGACTGCTTGATGGCGGTGCGCCACTGGGCTGTGAGTTCTTCCAGGCTGACCTCGTAGACTTTCTGCCAGCGTTCCGGTTTGCCGGCGTTGCGTTCGCGCGCCACCAAGGGGGTCATCGCGTAGAGGGTGCGAAATTTTTCCATCCCGTGTTGCTCGACGAGAAAACCGACGAACGAGCCGGCGACGATATAGGCGTCGCGGCTATCGAGGTCGGGCAGTTTGAGGCGGGTCGGGGTGGCCAATCGTTCCAGGGCGGCGATATCGGCCCGCGGCGCTAGCCGGCGCGCTTCCGAAGTCAAATCCTTGCCGAAATTGGGATAGGCCGGTTGGCCGCGCTGGTCGTCATGAATGTACACCGCGAGCCCCTCGGCCAAAAAGCGGTTGGCGTTAGGCGCGAGCACATGGGCGATTTCATGGGTGATTGCCGCGCGGCCGAGACGGACCGTGCCGGCGCGGAACAGCATCTCGCCATGGTTACCGCGCCACGCCGGCACCAGAGCCATTGAGGGGCCACGGCTCTCGTCGATATCGATGGTGAAGGCGCCATCGTAGGTCTCGCCCCACCAGCGGCAAACGCGTTTCAGGGAGCGCCGAAAATGGGTCTCAAATTCTGCCTTATCGCCACTCGACAGGATCGGCGCGCGAATTTTTATCGTCCCATCGCCACACGCGGCGTGGGCCGGTGTGCCCCCGGCGGTGGCGAGCATTAAAAAGGCGGCGAACAGAATCAGTCGCATAATGAACTGCTATATCTGGTTATGCCTTAAGAAATCCAGAAAGCCCTGTAAGATCACGCTGGCGGCCATTTTATCGATCACCTCGCCGCGCCGCTTGCGGGTCATATCGGCCTCGTCGATCAGCACACGCTCGACCTCGGCCGTCGATAGGCGCTCGTCCCAAAGAGCGATCGGCAGGTCAACTTTCTCCAGCAGGTTGGTGGCGAACTGGCGGGTCGACTGGGCGCGGGGGCCCTCGCTGCCGTCCATGTTTTTCGGCAGGCCGAGCACCAGCCCGCCAATCTCGCGCTCGGCGATCAGGGCGATTAGCGCCGCGGCGTCGGCGGTGAATTTCGTGCGTCGGATGGTCTCCAGCGGGGACGAGACGGCCAATCCGGAATCGGAGATCGCCAAGCCGATGGTTTTCGACCCCAGATCGAGGCCGAGTATGCGTTCGCCCGGAGGCAGCGCGGTTTTCATTTCGGCGGGGTTGATGACGGCCATGGCGGGGTGTTTACGCCTCGGCGCGCCGGTCTGTCTATGCTTGCCGAGTCTTGCGGGACCTGAGTCCCAGTGATAGCTTCCGCGCCGCTTCCTTGAACCCGATTTTTAGAGAGCCCAATGGCGCTGGATACTGACACCGTACGGCGAATTGCGCGGCTCGCGCGCCTACACATTCCCGATGCCGATCTCGAACCACTGGCGGGCGAATTGTCGAATATTATCGGCTGGGTCGAGCAGTTGGCCGAAGTCGATACCGACGGCGTTGCGCCGATGACCAGCGTCGTCGAGACCACGCCGCACCTGCGCGACGATGTGGTCAATGATGGTGGCTACCCGGATCGGGTGCTTGCCAATGCGCCCGATGCGGAGGGCGAATTCTTCGCTGTGCCCAAGGTGATCGAATAATGGCCGGCACGAGTGACCTCACCAGATTGACCATCGCCGACGCCGGTGCTGGTTTAGCTGCGGGCGACTTCAGTGCGCGCGAATTGACGCAAGCCCATTTGGACGCCATGGCGGCGGCGCGCGATCTGAACGCCTATTCCGCAGAGACGCCGGATCAGGCGTTGGCCATGGCCGACGCGTCTGATGCGCGCCGTGGGCAGGGTGACGCGCAAGGCCCACTCGACGGCATACCGCTAGCGATCAAGGATCTATTCTGCACCGAAGGCGTGTTGTCGACCGCCGGCAGCCACATTCTCGACGGCTTCAAACCGACTTACGAATCCACCGTGACGCAACAACTTTGGGACGCCGGCGCGGTCATGTTAGGCAAGACCAACATGGACGAATTCGCCATGGGTTCGGCCAATGTGACCAGCCATTACGGGCCGTGCCTCAATCCCTGGAAAGCGGCGTCGGGCGACGCGGCGGGCAAGGATTTGGTGCCCGGCGGCTCGTCGGGCGGTTCGGCGTCGGCGGTGGCCGCGAATATCGCGTTGGGTGCGACCGGCACCGACACTGGCGGCTCGATCCGCCAGCCCGGTTCGTTCTGCGGCATCGTCGGCATGAAGCCGACCTATGGACGGTGTTCGCGCTGGGGCATTATCGCCTTTGCCAGCTCGCTCGATCAGGCCGGACCGCTGACCCGCACGGTGCGCGACGGGGCCCTGATGCTCGGCGCCATGGCGGGCTACGACCCCAAGGATTCGACCAGCGTCGATATTCCCGTACCCGACTACGCCGCGGCGCTGACCGGCGACATCAGGGGCTTGCGCGTGGGCATTCCGGCGGAATACCGCATGGACGGCACGCCGCCGGAAATTGAGGCGCTATGGCAGCAGGGCCGGGACTGGCTGCGCGACGCCGGCGCCGAAATCGTCGATATTTCGCTACCCCATACCAAATACGCGCTGCCGACCTATTACATCGTCGCCCCGGCAGAAGCCTCATCGAATCTGGCGCGCTATGACGGGGTGCGCTACGGCTTGCGGGTCGAGGGCGAGGATATCATCGACACCTACGAGAAGACCCGCGCCGCCGGTTTCGGGCCCGAGGTCAAACGCCGCATTATGATCGGCACCTATGTACTGTCGGCGGGCTACTACGATGCCTATTATTTGCAGGCGCAGCGGGTGCGCACCCGCATAGCCGACGATTTCCGCGCCGCCTGGGACAAGTGCGACGTGATCCTAACGCCGACCGCGCCCTCAGCGGCCTTCGCCATTGGCGAGAAAATGGACGACCCGATCGCCATGTATTTGAACGACATCTTCACCGTGCCCGCCTCGATGGCCGGCCTGCCGGCGATCTCGGTTCCCGCTGGCTTATCCGCCGATGGGTTGCCGCTCGGCCTTCACCTGATCGGCCCGGCCTTCGCCGAAGAGACCATGCTGCGCGCCGCCGACGTGCTCGAGACCGCAGCTGAGTTTGAGGGACGGCAGTGATTTTAGAACCAAATAGCCGCGTTGGTGGGAACACCCTCTCCCCCCGGGAGAGGGTGGCGAGCGTAAGCGAGCCGGGTGAGGGGACAATTATTTTTGGTTTCGAGTTGGGTTTCCCCTCACCCCAACCCCTCTCCCCGAGGAGAGGGGCTCTGATTCGAGGGTTAGGAGGGTAGCGCGATGACTGATACCGCACCCGATCATCTGTCCGGCCATGTCACCACGCGCATCGGCCATAACCAGAAAGACCTGGTCGAAGGCGCGACCGGGCCGTGGGAAGTTATCATCGGGCTGGAAGTGCACGCCCAGGTGACGTCGGAGGCCAAGCTGTTCTCCGGCGCGGCGACCGCGTTTGGCGCTGAACCTAATACGCAAGTCAGCCTGGTCGACGCCGCCATGCCGGGCATGCTGCCGGTGATCAATCGCGAATGTGCCCGCCAGGCAATCCGCACCGGCCTGGGGCTGGGGGCGCAGATCAATCTGCGCTCGGTGTTCGACCGCAAGAATTATTTCTACCCCGACCTGCCTCAGGGCTATCAGATCAGCCAGTTCACCCAGCCGATCGTCGGCGAGGGGCGGATCACCGTCGACCTGCCCGACGGCGAGAGCTTCGAAGTGGGGATCGAGCGCCTTCATCTGGAACAGGATGCCGGCAAATCGATCCACGACCAGCATCCGCAAAAGACCTTCATCGATCTCAACCGTTCCGGCGTGGCGCTGATGGAGATCGTTTCCAAGCCCGACATCCGTTCGGGCGAGGAGGCGGCGGCCTATCTCGGCAAGCTGCGCTCGATCCTGCGCTATCTGGGCACCTGCGACGGCGACATGTCGCAAGGCTCCATGCGCGCCGATGTCAACGTGTCGGTGCGCCGGCCCGGCGAGGATCTCGGCACCCGCGCCGAGATCAAGAACGTGAACTCCCTGCGCTTCGTGCGCCAGGCGGTCGATTACGAGGTGCGCCGCCAGATCGAGCTCATCGAGGATGGCGGCGAAGTCGACCAGGAGACCCGCCTGTTCGACGCCAATCGGGGCGAGACGCGGTCCATGCGCAGTAAAGAAGAGGCGCATGATTACCGCTACTTCCCCGACCCCGACCTGTTGCCGCTGGAATTCGACCAGGCTTTCGTCGATGCGCTGGCGGCTGACCTGCCCGAGCTGCCCGACGCCAAGAAGGCGCGCTTCATCGACGATTATGGCCTGTCGTCCTACGACGCCGGGGTGCTGGTGGCCGAGCGCGAGACGGCGGAATATTTCGAGGCGGTGATCGACCCCGCCGGCGCCAAGCGCGATGCCAAGCTGGCCGCCAACTGGGTGACGGCGGAACTGTTCGGCCGCCTCAACAACGCTGATAAGGATATTACCGAGAGCCCGGTCGCCGCCGTCCAACTCGGCGGGCTGATCGATCTGATCGCCGACGACACCATCTCGGGCCGCATCGCCAAGGACGTGTTCGCCGAGATGTTCGACAGCGGCCAGGAAGCTGCCGCCATCGTTGAGGAAAAGGGCCTCAAGCAAATCACCGATACCGGCGCCATCGAGAGTGTGATCGACCAGCTCATCGCCGACAATCCCGACCAGGCCGATCAATACCGCCAGGGCAACACCAAGGTCGCCGGCTGGTTCACCGGCCAAGCCATGAAGGCGACCCAAGGCCAGGCCAACCCGCAGATGGTCAACCAGATTTTGAAGGATAAGCTGGGCGGGTGACAATCGCGCAACCCCTCATGGTTCGACAGGCTCACCATGAGGGCCTCGTCCTGAGCTTGTCGAAGGACGAGGCCCGGGCATGTTGGAATACATTTGAGAAAAACAATTTTGCCGCTGGATGGATGGCGTGGGGCGACTAGTTAGCTAACCAATTCATTCGATGTATAGTCGTCCGCAAATCAGTCGGCGATGGAAACACTTACAAATAGGGAGAGAAATTATGATCGGCGTAGTTGGCGGAACCGGGAATACCGGCCGGACGGTTGTTGCGGCACTTCAGGCCAAGGGGGCGGATTTTCGTTGCCTGGTGCGCGACCCGGCGGCAGCGGCTGAAAAGCTGGGCAGCGATGTGGAACTGGTGCAGGCCGATGTGGCCGACGCGGCGACCATCGAAGCCGGGCTGGCCGGTTGCGACAAGCTGTTCCTGCTGACCGGCCACAGCCCGGTGATGGAGGCACAGCAGATTGATGCCATCGAAGCGGCCAAGCGCGCCGGAGTCAGCCATGTTGTGAAGCTGTCCGGTGGCGACGCTATCGTGCAGGAAGTCACCGACGCCAAGATCGGTCATGCCCATTGGAAGGTCGAGGAGATGCTCAAAACCAGCGGCGTGGAATGGACCATTCTGCGGCCGGCCTTCTTCATGCAGAATTTCCTCAACATGGCCGACATGGTCAAAGGCATGGGCAAGGTGATGATGCCGATGGCCGCCGACACGCCGATATCGATGATCGACGTGCGCGACACCGGCGATGTGGCGGCGGCGGTTCTGACCGGCGACGGCCATAACGGCAAAACCTATTTCCTCGGCAGCGCGGTCTCGACCCCAAGCGACTTTACCGCGGCGTTATCGAGCGAATTGGGCAGCGACGTTGCCTTCGTCGAAGTGCCGATGGAAGGCGCGGTGGGCGCCATGAAAGAACGTGGCATGCCCGATTGGCTGGTCGACCATCAATCGACATTGATGGGCATCGTCGGCGCCGGAAAGGCGGCCGGCACCACCGATTATATCGAGCAAATCGCCGGCCACCCGGCGCGTACGCTGGCCGGTTTCGCCAAGGACAACGCCGGCGCGTTTAAGGCTTAACCCACTAAGCCTCCGGCTTCACCCCACCTAAATCCTCCCCCATCAAGGGGGAGGTTATCACTTACGGCGGCGCTTGAATTCCGCCTCCTTCGAGACACTCGCTGCGCGAGCCCTCAGGATGAGGAATTCGGTTAGATATTCACAAAGCCTCATCCTGAGAGTCTGACCGGAAATGAAGTGAGCGATATCAGCGGTTTATGAATCTGACCCTCGAGCGTCATCACCCCCACCCCAACCCTCCCCCCTCAAGGGGGAGGGGGTAATAGCCAGCGGGTCGCTAATAATTTCCCTCCCCCCAGTGAGGGGGAGGGTTAGGGAGGGGGGGTGGCGTTAGCCATTGCGTTTGGTTTTCACCAACGGGGCGGGGAACAAGGTCTTAGAAACAAACAATTCATTTCCGGTCAGGCTCTCAGGATGAGGCTTAGTACTTATCTAACAGAATTCCTCATCCTGAGGGCTCGCGCAGCGAGTGTCTCGAAGGACGAGGAATTTCGGCGCCGCCACATGTGATTATCCTCCCCGCTCGAGCGCCGGTAGAACCGGCCACATTGCGCCGCCCGCCCAGCACGTTTTCGGCTGCGCCGTGGCGCTAAATCCCCGGTATAAACCGGGATGTAAAAAGGTCGCAATTTTGCCCCCCGCGCGGGATAGCAGACGGCAAGTGCATTGGTTATAGTCCGGCCCGAAATCGGGAGGATTTATGACTATCAAAGTTGCCATTATCGGTTCGGGACCGAGCGGATTTTACACTGCGGACTCGCTTCTCAAGAGCGGCCACGATGTCGAGATCGACATCATCGAGCGTCTACCGACCCCGTTTGGGCTGATCCGCGGCGGCGTTGCGCCAGATCATCAGACCACCAAGAAAGTCGCCAAAGCCTACGAGAAGACCGCGCTGAACGACGCGGTCGCCTATTTCGGCAATGTCGAGGTGGGCAAGGACGTCTCCATGGACGAGATGCGCGAGACCTACGACGCCGTGGTGCTGGCCGTTGGCGCCCCGACCGATCGAAAGTTGGGCATCCCCGGCGGCGATAAGGAAGGCGTCTACGGCTCGGCCGATTTCGTCGGCTGGTATAACGGCCATCCTGATTTCACCGATCTTAGCCCTGATTTAAACGTCGGTGCGGTCGCGGTGGTGGGGGTCGGCAATGTCGCCATCGACGCCGCCCGGGTGTTGGTGAAGACGCCGGCGGAAATGGCCGCCACCGACATCGCCGACCATGCGTCGAAGGCGGTGCAAGCCTCGCCGCTCACCGATGTCTACCTGTTCGGTCGTCGCGGGCCGATCGAAGCGAAATTCACCAATGTCGAGCTACGCGAAATGGGCAAGCTGGAAAACTGCATGCCAATCGTCCACGCCGACCAGCTACCCGACGAAGTCACTGGTGACTGGTCCGACCGGGACCAGCGCTTGAAGGAACGAAATCTGGCGACCATGCGCGAGTTCCTCGACGTCGATCCGACGGGCAAGGAAAAGAACGTGCATTTTGAGTTCTTCGCCAATCCGGTCGAGGTGTTGGGCGGCGACAAGGTGGAAGGCCTGCGCGTTGAGCGCACCAAGGTCGAGGGCGGCCGGGCGGTCGGCACCGGCGAGTTTTTCGATATCGAATGCGGCCTGGTGGTCGCCGCCATCGGCTATTATTCGATCCCCATCGAGGGCGTGCCGTTCGATAGCGACAATGGCATCGTTGTCCATCAGGACGGCCGGGTCGGCGACGGAGTCTACGCGGTGGGCTGGATCAAGCGCGGTCCGACCGGCGTTATCGGCACCAACAAGCCGGACGGCGAAACCGCGGCCCAGCAAATTCTCGAAGACGTCCCCGACGGCACCAAACCGGGCCGCGAGGCCCTAACGGCGATGCTCGATGAGCGCAGCGTTCGAGTCGTTAACTATGCCGGATGGCAGCAAATCGAACAGGCCGAAATCGCCGCGGCAAGCGGCGAGGCGCCGCGTCGCAAGTTTGTGAACGTGCCGGAAATGCTGGCTGTGCTTGAATAAGCGAAAAAAGACGCGATTTTTGGCGAGAAAGACCCATTTAGGGCTTGAAACAGGCGCAACAGAGGAAGAAGTTACGCCCGAAATCAGACACTGGCTTGATGCGCCGTATGTGACCCATACGCATTACCGAAAATCGCCCAAGGAAAAGATTATATGTCCGAGGTAACCGCCCTGGAGCGGCCGGAAGAAAACCGCGATGAAGTTGAATCAGCCGTTGTCCGCTTCGCCGGTGATTCCGGCGACGGCATGCAGCTTACTGGTACCCAGTTCACATTAACCGCCGCGCTGGCCGGCAACGACCTGGCGACCTTCCCCGATTTCCCCGCCGAAATTCGCGCGCCGGCCGGCACCACGTTTGGCGTCTCGGCCTTTCAGATTAATTTCGGCGCGCGCAAAATCATGACATCGGGCGACGATCTGGATGTGCTGGTGGTGATGAACCCGGCCGCGCTGATCACCAACTTATCCGACGTCAAACTCGGCGGCATCGTCATCGCCGATACCGGCGCCTTCTCCGACCGCCATTTGTCGAAAGCCGGGTATACGGAAAATCCGCTGGAGACCGGCGACAGCCTGGATAAGTACCGGGTCATCAAGATCGATATGTCGCGCCTCACCGTCGAGGCAGTGAAAGAATTCGGCCTATCCAACAAAGAAGCGCTGCGCTCAAAGAACATGTGGGCGCTCGGCCTTATCTATTGGATGTACGGCCGCCGCCGCCAAGCCTCGGTCGACTGGCTGAACAACAAGTTTGCCAAGAACGCCGACATCGCCGCCGCGAACATCGCCGCACTGAATGCCGGCCATGCGTTCGGCGAGACGGCGGAGATGCCGGCCGAGATCGGCGGCTATAGCATTCCGCCGGCGCAAATCGAGCCCGGGCTGTACCGCACGGTAACGGGAACCGACTCGATCGCGTTGGGCCTGCTCAAGGGAACCCAGTTGGCCAAAGTCGGCCTCACCTTCTGCTCCTATCCAATCACGCCGGCTTCCGCGCTGCTGCATCAGCTTGCGGCGATGAAGGAATTTGGCGTGATCACCTTCCAGGCGGAAGACGAAATCGCCGCGGTCGGCGCCGCCATCGGCGCCTCTTACGCCGGCTCGTTGGGCATTACCTCGAGTTCGGGACCCGGCATCGCCTTGAAGATGGAAGCGATCGGCCTGGCCATCGCCACCGAGCTACCGCTGATCATCGTCAACTCGCAACGCGCCGGCCCGTCGACGGGCTTGCCGACCAAGACCGAACAATCGGATCTGTACCAAGCAGTGTTCGGCCGCAACGCCGATGCGCCGATGCCGGTCATTTCGGTCAGCTCGTCGACCGACGGGTTCGATGTGGCGATCGAGGCGGTGCGTCTGGCGACCAAGTTCATGACCCCGGTCATGTTGCTCACCGATGGCTATCTCGCCAATGCGTCGGAGCCATGGCTGATTCCCGACATGTCGACGTACGAACCCTTCGAAGTGGAATTCCGCACCGATCCAGAGGACTTCGCGCCGTTCGCGCGCGACGACGACACTTTGGCGCGGCCCTGGGTTAAACCCGGTACGCCGCAGCTTGCGCATCGCATCGGCGGTATCGAGCGCGCCGATGGGTCAGGGCATATTTCCTACGCCCCGGAAAACCATCAACGGATGACCGATCTACGCGCCGCGAAGATCGATGGCATCGCCAACGACATTCCCGAGCAGGAAATCGACCAGGGCGACGCCGGCGACGACCTGGTAGTGGTCGGCTGGGGATCGACCTACGGACCGATCAACCGCGCGGTCAGCAACATGCGCCTCGAGGGTTTGAAGGTTGCCCATATTCACTTGCGCTACATCTGGCCGCTGCCGCGCAATCTGGGCGATCTGCTGCAAGGGTTCGGACAAGTGTTGGTGCCGGAAATGAATAACGGGCAGTTGGTGACCCTGTTGCGCGCGCAATATCTGGTCCCGGCCGAGGGATTTAACAAAGTGAACGGCAAGCCATTCCTGATCAACGAATTGGAAGGGGCCATTCGCGGCCGGTTGGAGAACTAAGATGAACGTCCAAACGCCTCCCGAAAAACTGACGGCCAAGGATTTTGCAACCGACCAGGAAGTTCGCTGGTGTCCCGGCTGCGGTGACTACGCCATCCTCAAAGCCGTTCAACGAACCCTAGCCGACATGCAGGTCGACCCGGAACAGACGGTGTTTGTGTCGGGCATCGGCTGCGCAGCGCGCTTCCCCTACTATATGGAGACCTACGGCTTCCACACCATCCACGGCCGTTCGCCGACGATTGCAACCGGCGTCAAGCTCGCCAACCCGGAGCTCGATGTGTGGGTAGTCGGCGGCGACGGCGACATGCTGTCGATCGGCGGCAATCACACCATGCATGCCCTACGGCGTAACGTCGACATGCAGATCTTGCTGTTCAATAACGAGATCTATGGCCTGACCAAAGGCCAATACTCGCCGACATCGCAAACTGGCACCCGCTCGCCGTCGACGCCCTACGGCTCGGTCGACCGGCCGGTATCCGCCGCCCAGTTCGCGCTCGGCGCCGGCGGACGCTTCATTGCGCGCTCAGCCGATATTCTGCAAAAACATCTGCCGGTGGTCCTCCAGCGCGCTTACGAAAACAAGGGCGCTTCGTTCGTCGAGATCTTCCAGAACTGCATTGTCTACAACGACGCTGTCTTCAGCCATTTCACCGAGAAAAAAGTCGCTTCCGACATGCAGATCCATGTCGAGCACGGCAAGCCGCTCATCTTTGGCGCCGAGTCCAACAAGGGCCTGCGCATGAAGAAGGATTTGCTGGAACTAGAAGTAGTCACCATCGGCGAGGACGGGGTCACCGAAGGCGATATCCTACTCCACGACGAGACCAACCGGCCGGCCGCGATGTTGCTGGCCAGCATGCAGCCGCCGGCCTTCCCGGTGGCGCTGGGCGTGCTCTATTGTGACCCGGCGCCGACTTACGACGGCGCGGTGCACGACCAGGTCAATGCGATCAAAGGCGATAAGGGCGAAGGCGATTTCGACAAGCTGCTGCGCCGGGGACACACCTGGGAAGTTTAGTCCTCCGCTAGGCCGACCGCCGACACCTCGGTAACCGGCACGTAAAGCAAAGCACCCTTCCACGGTGAGACCGTGGTACGCATATAAATTAGCCTCATGGCTCGCTTGTCGATGTATGGGGCGGGAACTGGAATTCCTCGTCCTTCGAGACACTCGCTGCGCGAGCCCTCAGGATGAGGAATTCTGTTAGATATGCGCAAAGCCTCATCCTGAGGAGCCGCCCGAAGGGCGGCGTCTCGAAGGGCGAGGCTGTCATAGACGATTGCCCTGCCCCTCATGGCGAGGGGCTAAAGCGGCGCAGTCTGGTTTCTTATTCGGGTTATTCAGCGGCGGCCGGGTCGGTGTCCGTTTGCGGCGTCGAATCGGCTTCGGCCGCGGCGGCGTTTTGCAGCCTGAGCTTCCGCCGGCGCCATTTCTTCTCGGCGACCAGCAGCGAAATCACCACCGTCGCAATCAATAGCAGGATCAGCGGGCCGTCGTGGGCGCCCGCCTCGCCGCCGAGAAGCCCATGGGCATGGGCTGTCGAAATTATCATTCGGACCTCTCACACGCGCCTAACGCGGCGCGGGGGAAACTTTGTCCTACTTGGTCAAGGTCTGCAAATACGCAATGACGTTTTCCCGATCGTCTTCCTTCGAGACTTTCAGGTTCATCTTGACGCCCTTCAGGTACTTTTTCGGGTTCTCCAAGAAACCGTCGAGGGTCTCTTCGTCCCAGACGATGCCTGACGCCTTCAGCGCTTTGGAATGCCGTTTTTCGAAACTGGCGACACGGGCACCGGCGGTGCCGCCGAAGACGCCAAACAGGTTCGGGCCGGCCTTGTTCTTGCCGCCTTCGTCAGCCGTATGGCACGCCGTGCAGCGGGTTTTAAAGAATTTTTCGCCGGCGGCGGCATCGCCATCGGCCAGTGCTGTTGCGGCGCCACCAGTCAGGGCGACGGACATGAAGGCGGTTGCGATAATGTATTTCACCAGTGTCTCCTCGAATCTAAAACGGACATCTCCGTTAACGCGTCTATAGCAGCCAGATGCCGCCAAATACAGCCCCACACAGATCAACAAAGAATCGCTATCGCGCCATCGTTATGGCCCGAATGAGAACCTTGCCGAAGGGGGCAATCGTGTATCTATCGATACAATAAGGCGATTATGCGGCTGGTGACTTTAGAAACCGTATACACCCCGCATAAGACCGCGCCGGACTTGACGTTCGGCACGCGCGGCAAAAAGCCGCAGTGCGATTTTCAGCCGATAAACGGCCCCCCCGGCGCGGAAATACTATTACGCGCGAAGACCCTTGCCGCTATATTGGCCGGCGAGGAGAGTAAGTTAATGACGGTTCAGACGACGGGCGCGGCGCAGAGCATCGCCCAAAGCACAAGCGCGCGGGCAAGCGACTATTTGGCGCTGCTCAAGCCGCGGGTCATGTCGCTGGTCGTGTTTACCGGGTTCGCGGGCATGGTCGTAGCGCCCGGTTCGCTGCACCCGCTGTTGGCTGTCGTCGCGGTGCTGTGCATCGCCATCAGCGCCGGCGCCGCGGGCGCCATCAACATGTGGTACGAGCGCGACATCGACGCGCTGATGGAGCGCACCCGCAAGCGGCCCATCCCCGCTGGCCGCATCGCGCCGAACAAGGCGCTAGTGTTTGGCATTACCCTCAACGTGTTGCCGGTTCTGGTGATGGGATTGGCGCTCAACTGGGTCGCCGCCGGATTGCTGGCGCTGGCCGCGGCCTTCTACATCTTTGTCTATACGATCTGGCTGAAGCGGCGGACGCCACAGAATATCGTCATTGGCGGCGCTGCCGGCGCCGTGCCGCCGATGATCGGCTGGGCTGCGGTGAGCGGCTCGGTCACGCTCGATTCCATCGTCTTGTTCCTGATCATCTTCATGTGGACGCCGCCGCACTTCTGGGCGCTGGCGCTATACCGGGAAGGCGATTACGCCAAGGCCGGCGTGCCCATGCTGCCGGTGGTCGCCGGCCCGGCAGAGACAAGGCGCCAGATCCTGATTTACACCCTGATACTGGTGCCGCTGACCTTTGCGCCGGTTATCTTGGGCACGGCCGGGCTGATCTACGGCGCCGTGGCCGCAATCGTCGGCGCGTATCTGGCCTGGCTGGCGGTGCAGATCATACGAACCCAAACCGACCGCGCCGCCAAGCGCATGTTCGGCTTCTCGATACTTTATCTGTTCGTCTTGTTCGCTGCGCTAATCGCCGAACACGTCACCGTCTAGACCGAATGGGCTGCCAGCGGCCGAGGTCTAGACTTCCACAACCCGGCGATACAGATGCCATGTCGCGTGGCCCAGCACCGGCATGGCCACGGCGAGCCCAAAGAAGAACGGGAGCGAGCCGAGGATGAGCGCGCCAGCGACGATGAAGCCCCACACCCCCATGGTCACCGGGTTTGCCGCGACGGCGCGCACCGACGTCCCCATGGCGACCGACGCGCTGACATCATGGTCGAGCAACATTGGAAAGGACACCACACTGAGCGCCAACACCACGACGGCAAAGATAAACCCGACCCCGCCGCCAACGATGATCAGCGCCCAACCGGCCGGGGTCGATATAACTTCGCGCGCAAACCCCCAAAACGATGTTGGCGTTGCACCGAAAGTCAGATTAAATATCAGCCAGGCCGCCCCGAGCCAGGCGAAATAGATCACCATCATGACGATGCTGAGCGTGATAATCGCGCGGATCGACGACGAACGGTGAACCTGGAAGGCGTATTTTATCGAATAGTCGAGGCCAGCCTCGCGGCGCCGGCTGATCTCGTAGAGACCGACGGCGGCGATCGGACCGACCAGGGCAAAACCCGCAATAATAGGGAATATAAGCGGCAATGTCTGGTAGCCAGCCGATAGGTTGACCAAAATGACGCCGACGACCGGGTAGATAAAGAACAACAGCACGATGTGGGTCGGCTTGGCGTCGAAATCCTTGAAACCCTTGATCAGGGCCTCTTTTAGATCCGCCACCTCAATCTTACGGATGTTGGCCCGTCTTGGGCCGCTATCCGCATAGTCGATTGATTGTTCATTCGACATGGCTGTGCCCCTCGTTTCGGCTGCGCCCACCAATCACCACATGCGACCGCGCACCCCTTACGCAACACTGCCAGCATACCTGCGTCGTTACAACTTAATCGACGCTTGCCACGGTAGTTTCTTGCGACCGGTCGGTGGTTAACCGCCACCGCCGAAGACGAAATACAATTGCCGCGTGACTTCGGTGTAGTCGCCTTCTAATGCCATCAACGCCATCAGCACGATGAGCGCCAGCGGCGGCACCAATATGGCGTACACAATGGCCAGCCGTTCCCACACCATGTGCATAAAGACAGCGACGATCAGCCCCGCCTTCAGCATCATGAATATGACGATCAATGACCAGCGCAGATATCCCTGGAGGTCGAGTATATCGACCATATAGGACAGGGTACTGAGGACGAACAACAAGAACCAGATTTTGAAATAGATTCCAAGGGGATGTTCTTGGTGTTCACTGTTGGCTGATGCTGCCATGGGACGCCCCTACCAGAGATAGAAAAATGCGAAAATGAAAACCCAGACCAGATCGACGAAATGCCAATACAGGCCCATGCTCTCGACAATGTCGTACGTACCTTTACGGCTGGTAAAGTAGCCGCGACGCTCATTATCATAATCGCCGCGCCAAACCTTGCGCGCGACAATGAACAGGAACAGTACGCCAACCGACACGTGCAGACCGTGGAATCCGGTGATCATGAAGAAGGTCGACCCAAACTGGGCGGCGCCGAACGGGTTCCCCCAGGGCCGCACGCCTTCGTGGATCAGTTTCGACCATTCGAAGACCTGCATGCCGACAAACGACGCGCCCAAAAGGGCGGTCACAATCAACAGAATGGTTGTTGTTTTGCGATCTTGGCGATAACCGAAATTAACCGCCAGCGCCATTGTGCCGCTACTCGTGATCAGGATGAACGTCATGATCGCGATCAGGATCAGCGGTATGTCGGCGCCAAACATATGCAACGCGAAGACATCGCTGGGGAATGGCCACGGCACAACAGTCGAAATGCGCACCGTCATGTACGAGATCAAAAAACTCGAAAAGATAAACGTATCACTGAGGAGGAAGATCCACATCATGGCCTTGCCCCAGTGAACGTTCTTGAACGCCCGCTGGTCCGACGCAAAGTCGGCAACCACCCCTTGCAAACCGTCCGGCCGGCCAGCCGGTGTCGCGGATTGCGTCACATCTGCTTCGCTCATATGCCCCAATTCCTCATCACGTAATCACAAACCATAAGAATAGCACCAGCCAAATGGCCAGTAGGAAATGCCAATAGAAGGCGCAGAGCTCGACGCTCATGCGCACCTCGTGGGCTTCTTTGCCGCCCCAAATGCGCAGCACGGTGCGTCCCCACGCGACAAGGCCACCCAATATGTGAACCGCGTGCAGCGCTGTCAGCATATACAGAAACGCCAATGCCGGATTGGTCGGCGCGAAATAGCCCAGGGCATCCAATTGACGTACCACCAAAAGCTGCCCGGCTAAAAACGCCAGAGCAAAGGCGCCGCCAACCAGCATGCCAACCTCAACGCCGGGCGTTCGGTCGCGCCGTGCGTTGATTACCGCCCATTGCATGGCCACGCTGCTGGCGATCAAAATCAGCAAATTGAGCCACATAATCAACGGCTCGGGTACAGGCCGCCAATCGGCTATGGTCATCCTATCGGAATAGGCAACCACGGACAGCGAGAAGACCACGACGACAACACCCAAGAAGACGCGCAACCCGACCTTAACCGCCGGCAAGGCGTACGAGCCACCTTCCCGCGCGTTATCGATCTCGACCTGGCTTTCCAGCCAGGGCTTGTTGCGGATTTCTTGGAAAAATTCCACGTCTAGTCGCCTTCAGCCGCGGCTATTTTTTTCACGTAATCGGGATGGACGTTCTGCGGCACATAATCATCGACGGTTCCCGGGACGCTGAAGGAATAGGCCCAGCGATAGACCACCGGCGCCTCTTCACCAAAGTTGCCATGGCCCGGCGGCACCGTCTCGGTTTGCCATTCCAGCGACGTCGCCTTCCACGGGTTGCGTTCGGCCTTTTCACCGCGGAAGACGCTCACGATGATGTTGTAGATAAACACAACCTGGGCGAAACCGACGATCAGGGCCGCCACGGTAATGAAGGCGTTTAGGGAATCGGCCGAGTCCGGAATAAAGCTGGTCTCACCGATTTCCCAATAGCGGCGCGGCACGCCGATGAAGCCGAGATAGTGCATCGGGAAGTAGATCAGATAAGCGCCGACGAAGGTTACCCAGAAATGGAACTGCCCCATGGCATTGTTCAGCATGCGGCCGGACATCAGCGGGAACCAGTGATAGATCGCGCCAAACACCACCAAGATCGGCGCGACACCCATGACCATATGGAAATGCGCGACCACGAACATCGTATCCGACAGCGGCACGTCGACCACCACATTGCCCAAGAACAGGCCCGTAATACCACCATTCACGAAGGTGATGATGAAGGCGATGGCGAACAGCATCGGAATGGTGAGGTGGATGTCGCCGCGCCACAGGGTCAGGGTCCAGTTATATACCTTAAGCGCCGTGGGCACCGCGATAATCAGCGTCGTGGTGGCGAAGAAGAAGCCGAAATAGGGGTTCATGCCACTGACATACATGTGGTGCGCCCACACGACGAAGCTCAACGCGCCGATGCCGACGATCGCCCAGACCATCATGCGGTAGCCAAAAATGTGGCGGCGGGCATGGATGGAGAGCAGATCGGAGACGATGCCGAAGGCCGGCAAGGCAACGATATAGACTTCAGGATGGCCGAAGAACCAGAACAGATGCTGGAACAGAACCGGGCTGCCGCCGCCATAAGCAAGCTGCTCGCCGAATTCGACAATGGCGGGCATGAAGAAGCTGGTGCCTAGAACGCTGTCCAGGGTCATCATGATGGCGCTAACAAACAAGGCCGGGAAGGCCAACAGCGCCAGAACAGTGGCGGTGAAGATGCCCCAAATCGTCAGCGGCATGCGCATCAGGGTCATGCCGCGGGTCCGCGCCTGCAAGATGGTCACGACGTAGTTCAGGCCACCCATGGTGAAGCCAACAATAAACAGCGCCAGTGAGACCAGCATCAAGACGATGCCGGCGCCAGAACCCGGGGTGCCCGAAAGAATGGCTTGTGGCGGATATAGCGTCCAACCAGCGCCGGTCGGCCCGCCGGGTACGAAGAAACTGGCACACAGTACCAACACAGCGATCAGATAGACCCAGAAACTCAGCATGTTCACGTAAGGGAACACCATGTCCCGCGCGCCCACCATCAGCGGGATCAAGTAGTTGCCGAAACTTCCCAGGAACAACGCGGTCAACAGATAAATGACCATGATCATGCCGTGCATGGTGACGAATTGGAGATATAGCTCCGGGCTAATAAACGAGAAGAACTCAGGGAAGCCCAATTGCAGGCGCATTATCCAGGAAAGAACCAGGCCAACGAGCCCGATGGCAACGGCAGTACAGCCATATTGGATGGCGATGACCTTGGCGTCCTGACAGAAGACGTATTTCGTCCACCAGCTATGCGCATGATAGAGATCGACTTCGGGAACCTCGGCCGGCCCGACATGTTCGATTTTTTCCGGTGTGACATCAACCATCAACTAACCCTCATCATTCTTTCTTTAAAGACGCCCTGTATATTCGGTTCTTAGCGCGACATGACGCCGTGCGCGGGCTGCGGCCCCACCGTGTTCATCACGACCGACGAATTATCTTTGGATTTATCTTCGAGTGCCGACCGGAACTGCGCGAATGTCTGCTGCTCCGATAACCAGGCATCGTAATCGGCCTTTTCGTCGACCACGACCGTGCCGCGCATCGCGTAATGGCCTGAGCCACACAATTCGGCGCACAGGATGTCGAATGTCCCTGTCCGCGTCGGCGTCATCCAGAAGAAGGTGACCAGACCCGGCACCATATCCATCTTGGCGCGGAACTGTGGCACGTAGAAATCGTGCAACACATCGAGCGAGCGCAACAACACGTTGACCGGCTGATCGAGCTGCAGGTGCAAATCGTCGCCTTCGACGAGAATATCGTCCTGGCCGTTAGGATCATCCAAGATCAGGCCGAAGGGATTATCGCCATTGACCAGAGTGGCGTCGGAGGTGCCGAGCTTGCCGTCGGCGCCGGGATACCGGTAACCCCATTGCCATTGCTGGCCCAGGACTTCGATTTCAACCGCCTCTTCAGGCACCGTGACATAACTGTTCCAGACGATCAGGCCGGGCGCCAGCAGACCGGCCACACCGACCGTCGTGCCAACCGTCAGCCACCATTCAAGTTTCTTGTTCTCGGGGTCGTAGGCCGCCTTGTGATTTGATTCAGGCGCCGCTTCGTTCTTTCCCACTTTGGCGTGAAACTTGTAAATGCAGAAGGCCGTGAACAGCAGAATAAGTATATAGGCGGGGCCGGTGATCCAGAACGTGATGTCGATGGTCAGATCCATCGATCCCCAGTTCGAGGCGATTTCCGTCGACCACCACGGTGTAAATAGGTGAAATAACAGCGAGCCGAGCGCCACCAACACCACTACGATTGCTACCCACATTCAATTATTTCCTTGCTAAGAGGATCATCGGATCAAAACGACCCTCACCTCGATGCGCCTCAACAAACTGAAACCTAAATCCCCATTTATCTGCGCGACGCCCCAAACCTCCCCAGGGCACACCGCGCAAAGACGGTCGCGATCACCGCATAACCGATGAACACGCCTACGTCATTCCGCCATGATTCTACAACATCGACATGATGCGGGTCACTAAGGGATCGACTTAATTTGTGCGACGATCGGACGCAGCAATCATATGGTCTCACCTGCGACTGATAGGCGCGCCCGCTTGCGTCGACTATGCCGCCTGCGCAAAGTTACGCAAACGCGACGGATCGAAATCCCATGGTCAGCCAAACCGCCCAACAATTTGAGATGCCCGGACGCGCCGCAGGGAACAACCGCGCCATCGCGGCGTGGCTTTTTACCATGGCGGCGATGGTTTTGGTGATGGTTTCGATTGGCGGCATCACCCGGCTAACCGGCTCAGGCCTGTCGATCGTCGAATGGCGGCCGCTAATGGGCTTCCTACCGCCGCTGTCGGATGGCGAATGGGCGCGGGTGTTCGCCCTGTATCAGGCCAGCCCGCAATACCAGGAGGTCAATACCGGCATTTCGCTGTCGGGCTTTAAGGCGATCTTTTGGTGGGAATATATACACCGGCTATGGGGCCGGTTGATCGGCATCGTCTTCTTCCTGCCGTTCCTGTGGTTCCTGCTGCGCCGCCAGATCGGCCTGTCATTGGCGCCGCGACTGGTCGTGCTCTTTATTCTGGGCGGCGCCCAAGGCGTGCTGGGCTGGTATATGGTGCAAAGCGGTCTGGTCGATATTCCCGAAGTCAGCCAGTACCGGTTGGCCGCTCATTTGGTGGCGGCCTTGGTGCTTTATGTCGCCCTGTTATGGACAGCCCTGCAATTGCGCCACCCGGTCCCGGAAACAACGCCGGATCGGCGGCTGGCCGGTATGCGTACCTTGGCGATCACCACATTGGTTCTGGTGGCTGTAACCATCGTCTCAGGCGCCTTTGTCGCCGGCACCGATGCCGGGCTGGCTTATAATACCTTCCCGCTGATGGACGGCGTTTTGGTTCCCGCGGGCTATTTGCCGGCGCCTTTTTATGTCAGTCCGTTCGAAGATATCGCCACTATCCAGTTCCATCACCGGGTGCTGGCCATCGTCTCGCTGGTTGTCGCCATCGCCACCTGGTGGCGCAGCCGCTGGATCGTGTTGGTGCAGCGCGCGCGCCGGGTTGCCAACGCGCTGATGATTATCGTCTGCCTGCAGGTGGCGCTGGGTATTTCGACCCTGGTCCTCGTCGTACCGGTGTCCCTGGCCGCGGCGCACCAAGCCGGCGCGGTACTGCTGCTCACCGCGACCCTATGGCTGATCTACGAACTACGTGAACCACGTCGGGCACCTGCAAACGCCTAAGTCCGCCGCCCGGCGGGGAGCAACATCACCAGCGCGAACAGCACCACCGCGGCGAGGACCACCGACGGACCCGCCGGGGTGTCCCATTGCAGCGACCCGGACAAGCCGCCGATGACCGACACCGTGCCGATAAGCGCGGCGAGGATCGCCATCATTTCCGGGGTCGAGGAGACCCGCCGCGCCGCCGCGGCCGGTATGACCAGAAGCGATGTCAGCAACAATATGCCAACGATTTTGATGGCCACCGCGATGACCAGGGCGATCACCACCATGAAGCCGAGTTGGACCGCGACCACGTTGACCCCTTCGACCCGGGCCAAGTCTTCGTGCACGGTGACCGCCAAGAGCGGCCGCCAGAGCCACAGCAGCAAGGCCAGCGCCACCACGCCGCCGCCATAAATCCAGTAAAGGTCCGACACGGTCATCGCCAACACATCACCGAATAACAACGCGAACAAATCGACCCGCACCGAGCCCTGCAACGCCACCACAACCAGACCCAGGCTCAACGTGCCGTGGGCGAGAATTCCGAGCACCGTGTCACTGGCCAGGTAGCGCTGGCGCTGCAACGCCACCAGCAGCAAGGCGACGGCGATACACACCGCGATGATCGAGACGTTGGTGTTGCTGCCGATCAGCAGACCTAGTGCCACGCCGAGCAGCGCGGAATGAGCCAGCGCATCGCCGAAATAGGCCATGCGCCGCCACACCACAAACGCGCCCAGAGGGCCGGTGACCGCCGCCACGCCGATGCCGCCAATAGCTGCGCGGATGAGAAAATCATCCATGGCCGGCGTCGCCTTGATGGTCATGGCCAGCGTGATCGTGGGCATCGACGACTTCACCGGTCACCGCGTGAGCATGGTCGTGATGGTGGGTGTAGATGCCCAGGGACGCGATCTGGGTCTCGGGAAACAGCGCCAGATATTCCGGATTCTCGGCCACATCGTGCGGCGCGCCGGTGCAGCACACATGGTGATTGAGGCAGACGACGCTGTCGGCCGCCGCCATCACCAAATGCAAATCGTGGCTGACCATCAAAACCCCGCAACCAAGCTCGCCGCGCAATTGGCCGATCAACTCGTATAGATCGGCCTGGCCGACCACGTCGAGGCCCTGGGCCGGCTCGTCCAAGACCAGCAACTCCGGGTCGCGCAGCAGCGCGCGCGCCAGCAACACCCGCTGCATCTCGCCACCCGAGATGCGTTGCAGAGGCTGGTCGAGCAGGCGCTGGACGCCGACATTGTCGAGCACTTCGCGGCGGCGGCCCTTTGGCACCCGCCCACCGAGATCCAAAAACCGGCGTACCGTCAGCGGCAACGTGTCATCAATGGCAATGCTCTGGGGCATATAACCGATACGCAAATTCTTGCGCCGGCGCACCGCCCCGCTATCCGGATTGGTCAACCCCAGCACAACCCGCAGCAAGGTTGTCTTGCCAGCGCCGTTGGGTCCGATCACGGTGACGATTTCGCCCGGCAGCACGGTCAGGTTCACATGGTCGAGGGTCGTGGTCTCGCCGAACCGTACGGAGAGATCGCTGACAGAAATCAGCGCTTCGCCGGTACTCGCGTCAGGCGCCATCGGCGGCCTCGCGGCAATCGGGGCATTGACCGGCCACCTCGACGGCGACCCGCTCGATGGCGAAACCGGCATCGGCGGCGGCGCTATCGATTGCGGTCAACAAGGTCTCGCTTTCCAATTCGGCGGCGCTGCCGCAACCGTTGCAAATAAGAAACTGCGCGGCGTGGCGCGCGCCGGGATGCACGCAGCCGATATAGGCGTTCAAGGACTCGATGCGGTGGATCAGCCGCTCGCCCAGCAGAAATTCCAGCGCCCGGTAAACCGTCGGCGGCGCCACCGCAGCGGATTTGCCCTCCCGCGATTCATCCCGGCGGTTGGCCTGCAGCGCGTCGAGCACCGCATAGGCGCCGATCGGCTGATGGCTTTGCCACACCAGCTCGAGCACCTGGCGGCGCAGCGGCGTCAGGCGAACCCCGCGCTGGGCGCACACCGCCACCGCGCTATCGAGCGCCGTCGATACACAAGTGCCGTGGTCGTGGTCGCTGCCGGCAAAAAATCCGTCCGGGCCTGCCGCCATAAAATGTCCTCCAATTATCGCCGCTATCGAGTTACGTAATGTTATAATATTGCATTATTGCTGAAAAGCCCTATTGTCTCGCCGGTTTTAGGGATTAGGAGTGAAACTTGGCCATGTTCGGAAAGATGCCGCGTTACATCAGCGCGTTGGCGATCTTGGCGCTCGGCGCGACCGTCGCATGGCCCGCGCTGGCCGCGCCGAAGGTGGTGGTGTCGATCGCGCCGCTCCACTCGCTGGTCGCCGCGGTGATGGAGGGCGTCGGCGAACCGGTATTGCTGGTGCCGCCCAGCGCGTCGCCCCATGCGTTCTCGCTGCGCCCGTCCGACGCCCAGGCGCTGGCCAACGCCGACATCGTGTTTCGCGTCGGCGCCGATATGGAGACATTTCTCGATAAACCGTTGGCGGCGCTGGCCTCGGGCATTGTGGTGACCCTCGATGGCGCGCCGGGAATCACAGAGCAGTCGATCGCCACGGACGGCGCCAGCGATCACAACCATGGCCACGACGACCATACCAGCGACCCGCATATCTGGCTGAGCATCGCCAACGCACGGCGCATCGCCGAGATCGCGGCCGAAACCCTCGGCGACAGTGATGGCGAAAATGCCCAGACCTATAGCCAAAACCTCGCCACGCTCGACCGCCGATTGGATAGTTTGCAGCGTGACCTCGAAACGAGACTCAGCACCACGCAGACCCCCCCCTATATCGTGCTGCACGACGCCTATCGCCATTTCGAAGCCGAATTCGGCCTGCAACGGGCAGCGGCGATTGCCCTATCGCCGGAGCGGCGGCCCGGCGCCCGGCGTTTGCGCGAAATCCGCGATCTGCTGGTAGCCGAGGACATCAAGTGCGTCTTCGCCGAGCCGCAGTTCCCCAACGCCATCGCCGCCACCGTGGTCGACGGCACCAACGCCCGCTTGGCTGAGCTTGACCCGATCGGCGCCGACTTGGCGATCGGCCCGGATCTGTACTTCGACCTCATGAACAATCTCGGCCGGGCGTTAAGCGATTGCCTGAGCGGCTAAATCGAAACCCTCTCCCCACGGGAGAGGGTGGCGAGCGCTAGCGAGCCGGGTGAGGGGAAAACAAGCCCTCATGCTGAGCTTGTCGAAGTATGAGAGCGGGTGACACCTCGATCCTTCGACAAGCTCAGGATGAGGTGTTGCAAACGAATGATATCCCCTCACCCCAACCCTCTCCCCAAGGAGAGGGGGTTTTAAAGCCGCGGCGGTTCCGGCGCGAGTTGGTGGTGCGGGTAGGCGAACAGGCGCTGCTTGCCGATGACGAAGACTCGGAATGCCGGTTGCAGCAGCGCGGCGAGCGCCGGGTCGAGTACGTTCAAGCCCCCGGTGAACGCGCCGAAGGCCGGCAGGATCAGACGGTGGCCATCGGTCACAAAACATCGCCCTGAGATGCGCCGTCCGCGGGTGCGCACCGCCGCCTTGGGATGAAAATGTCCCGAAATTTCGCCTGACGGCACCATGCCGGTCGCCGCCTCGTGGCGCAGGGTCAGCCGCCCGACGTCCAGGGCCTCTGCCGCCATGCCCCCCAAATCAGACGGTGGCGCGGGATCGTGGTTGCCGGTGATCCATACCCAGTCGTGGCGCGCTACCAGGCGGCGCAACCTTGCGAGATCGCCCGCTGCCATGCGGCCGGGCCCACCCAAATCGTGGAAGCTATCGCCCAGGCAGACCACCCGTTGGGGCTGGTGGTGGCGGCACAGCCGTTCCAAGCGGGCCAGTGTCTCGCTTGTATCGTAGGGTGGCAGCCAGGCGTCACCGCGCGCGGCAAAAGCCGACCCTTTTTCGAAGTGCAAGTCAGCGACCACCAGAACGCGCGCGTCGCGCAGCAGGATCGCGCCGCTCGGATCGGCCACGATCCGGGCTCCCGCTAGCGTACAACTCGCGCTGCCATCGACGGGCGCGGCGGGTTCCATATCGTGGTCCGGCAGGCTCATACCAGCGGCAACTCTTTGACGTCGCTGCCGGTCATGGCCTCGGCGACCAAATCTTCGGCATTTTCGCCGAGCAGCTCATCGATCGCCGCGCCATAGACGCTCTCGCGGCCGATTTCCAACAACACCGGCACCGCCAGGGGCGAGACCCGCTCGAGCTCGCGATGGGTGATGCGCCCCCGGATGCGCGACAGCATGTCGGCGAGCCGGCGGATATCGGTAAGGCCCGACGCGGCATCGGCGCGGGTCGCGCGCAAGAGGATGTGGTTGGGTTCATGGCTGCGCAGCACGTCATAGATCAAGTCCGAATTAAACGTCACCTGACGCCGCGACTTTTCCTCGCCGGGATGGCGGCGCTGGATCAAGCCGGCGATCACCGCGACGTTGCGGAAGGTTCGCTTGAGCATACTCGATTCGGCCATCCACGCCTCGAGATCGTCGCCCAACATGTCCTCGGCGAACAGTTGGTCGACCTGCGCGGCGGCCTCCAGGCTCCAAATCGCCAGCACATAATCAGTGGCGACAAAGCCCAAAGGCTTCAGTCCCATACGCTCCATCCGCCGGGTCAACAGCATGCCGAGGGTTTGGTGGGCGTTGCGGCCCTCGAAACAATAGGCCACCAGATATTGCTTGTTGCCGCGCGGGAAGGTCTCGACCAGCAACCCGTCGGCGCTCGGCATCACCGAACGCCACAACTGAGCGTCGAGCCACTCACGCACCTGGCCGGAAAAATTCCGCCACCGTTTGGGCTCAGCGAGAGTCGCGCGGACCCGGACCGCCAGGTGGGTCGACAGCGGCAGCCGTCCACCCATATAGGCCGGCACCGCCGGCGCGTCGCCGCGGCCGGGCCGGGTGATGACGTCGGTCTCGCGCACCTCGACGAACTCGAGCAGGCGCCCGGCAAACGCAAAGGTATCTCCTTCCGTCATGTAGTTGACGAAATGCTCTTCGACCTCGCCGAGGACCCGGCCCCGGCCCATGCGCACTTTCAGGGTCGGCGCCTCGACGATGGTGCCCACATTCATCCGGTAGTCGCGGGCCACGTTCGGCCCGGCGATGGTGAACAAGCCGTCGGCGGTCTGGAATAAGCGCCGGAACTTCTCGTAATTGCCCAGGGCGTAGCCGCCGGTGGCGACGAAATCGAACACATCATCGAAGTCGCGCCGCGACAGGCTGGCATAGGGCCCCGCCTTGTGGACTTCGTCATACAGCGCCGCCGGGTCGACCGGCCCGGCGCAGGCAACGCCGAGCACATGCTGGGCCAGCACATCGAGGCCGCCCGGGGTCTCGGCGATGCCGTCGAGCGTGCCTTCGGTCACCGCGTCCACGGCGGCGCGGCATTCGAGCATTTCGAACCGGTTGGCCGGCACCAAGACCGCGCGGCTGGGCTGGTCGAGGCGATGGTTGGCGCGGCCGATGCGCTGCAACAGGCGGGTCGAACCTTTCGGCGCGCCGACCTGGATCACCAGATCGACCGCCGCCCAATCGACCCCCAGATCGAGCGACGAGGTCGCCACCACAGCGTCGAGTTCGCCACGCGCCATCGCCGCTTCGACCTTGCGGCGCTGCTCGACGGCGAGGCTGCCATGGTGCAGCGCGATCGCCAGATTGTCGTCGTTGATGCGCCACAGCTCTTGAAACACGATCTCGGTCTGCGCGCGGGTATTGACGAAGACGATAGCGGTGCCGGCGTCGCGCAAAAGCTCATAGACCTCCGGCAGAGCATGCACCCCCATATGCCCCGACCAGGGCAGACGCGCTTGCGTTTCGAGAATTTTGATATCCGGCGCGGCGCCGCTATCGCCGGTCACGGTTCGCACGCCACCGCCTTTTCCATCGGGCGACAACCAGCGCGCCAATCGCTCCGGCTCGGCGACGGTGGCGCTGAGCCCGACCCGGCGGCATTGGGGCGCCAAGCTCGACAAGCGGGACAGTCCTAACGCCAGCAAATCGCCGCGCTTATTATCTTCCAGGGCGTGCAGTTCATCGACGATGACGCAGCGCAGATCGCCGAAGATCTGCGGCGCGTCTTCGTACGACAACAACAGGGCCAGGCTCTCCGGCGTCGTCATCAACAAGTGCGGCGGTTGGCGGCGCTGGCGCTGACGTTTCGACTGGGGCGTGTCGCCGGTACGGGTCTCGGCGCGCAAGGGCAGCGCCATCTCGGCGATCGGTTGCTCCAAGTTACGCTGAATGTCGACCGCCAGCGCTTTCAGCGGCGATATATAGAGCGTGTGCAACCCCTCGGCGCGGGCCTCACCTTGCCCCGCCAATTCAATCAAACTTGGCAAAAACCCGGCCAGGGTCTTACCGCCGCCGGTGGGCGCGATGAGCAGGGCCGATTCGCCGCGCTGGGCGGCGTCGAGCATTTGGAGTTGGTGGGCGTGCGGCGCCCAGCCTCGACCGGCGAACCAATCGGCAAACAACACTGGTAGCACGGCGGGTTGGGATCGTTGATGGGTGCAACGCCGGGCGGGACGGACCTGTGTCATCATTCGCGCGCCCGGCTAACCGGCGAAGGCGTCGCGCAACGCCGCGACGCGGGCCTCGAGTTCGGCGGCGCCATAGGGCACGGCCGGCGTCACGCCCCATACCGGCCTGGGCCAGGCGGGATCGCCTTCAAAGCGCGCAATGACATGGATGTGGAGCTGCGGCACTATGTTGCCCAACGCGGCGACGTTTAGTTTCACCGGCTGGAAAAGCCGTTCCAGCGCCGCGCTAGCGCGGACGATTTCCGCGGTAGCGAGCGCCAAATCGTCGGGGGATAGTCTGTGCAGTTCGCGCGCACCGGCGCGCTCGGGCACCAGGATCAGCCAGGGATAGCTGGCGTCGTTCATTAACAACACGCGGCAACAATCCCAGCGGTCGATCTCGACCGTATCGGCGGCGAGTTGCGGATGCAGTCCGAAGGCGGCGGATGCGGAGTTCATGGCCTGACTCTAGACCAACCCCGCGCCAAGGCAATCGCGGCAGTGGCGTAACGTCAATCGCGCCTAGTCTTCCTCGTCGCCGCAAATATTCTTCAACGCCTGCCACTGGGCATCCGACATCGCGGCGCCGCTAGCGGTGATGCTTTTCCGCACAAACTCCGATCGCTCGTCTGTGGGCGGGTGGGTGTTGATCACCGCGAGCGCATCTCGCAGGCGGCTATCTTCTTCCCCAAGAAGGCGGTCAAAGAAATCGACAAAACCCGCCCCATCGATGCCAGCCCCATTCAGAATATCGACCGCATCGGCATCGGCCTCGCGCTCGGCGTCACGGGTATAGGCCGCCCGCACCGTGAACTGCACCAACGCGCCGACCACTGAACCGCCGCTAATGTCCCCCAACAGCAAACCGATCAGGGTGGCCGAGCCAGCGTTCGCGGCGAATATTTCCATCGGATGGCGGCGCACCGCATGGCCAATTTCATGCGCCAACACACCGGCCACTTCCTCCGGTCCATCGGCAAACTCCAGCAACTCACTAAATACCAGTATCTGACCGCCCGGCAGAGTGAACGCATTGACGATCGGGCTTTCAATCACCCGGATGGTCAGCGGATAGGGTAAATCGACCTGACTAACGAGGCGCTGAGACAATGTGCTTAGGGCGACATCGCCTTGGGGTGACGAGCAATAAACGGCTTCATCGCCGACGGTAAAGAATCGTGCAATCTGATCCACCGCTGCCTCGCCTAACCGGGCTTCGATTTCGGGCGGGATCGACTGCGCGGCCTGTTTGGCTGCGAAGGGAATCGCCACCAAGAACAAAAACGCGGCCGATGCGGCGGCGACACTGGTCCACAGCGCAATGGGGCGCCACACCTCGCGAAATCCGGGACGGAGCTTATTTAGATTTGGGCAAAGCCGTTCCAGCGCGGCCTGACAACTGGTGTCGGCAATGACAACGCGCGCGACACCCTTGCCGTGCGCCAGTTGTAACGGGCGGCCGCCCACCGGTTTTACAACCAGACGCACCTCGTCGGGCGGCCACACCGCCAGCACGTTTTCCGCGTCATCTCTAACGACGACATTTTGCGGACCGATTTGAACGACAACGTCGATCTGGCGCGCGCTTTCACCATCGAAGTAACGCGCGGCGACATCGCTCACCCGCTAAAACCCACCGACATCGACATCGAGCGCGGCCGCCAGGCCCTCGCCGAAGCGCGGATCGTCTTTCGAACTTTGGACAATACGCGCAAGACTGGTGATATCGGTCAGCCTGAGCGTGGTCGCGATATGGCGGATCGACGGGTAATAGAAGAACAGGATACCGATCATCGGCAAAAAGAAAATCAGTAGGATGATCGGTATGAAACTCAAAATTATGCCAACCACGGCAAGAGCAGGGTCAACGGTTCCGGCTTCTCCTTCCGCGAATAGCGCCAAAACGCCGAAGGCGCTGAACAACGCAAACACCAGCGCCGACAAACCGATCACGATCAAGAAGTTCAACAGCCCGTAGCCGACCAGCCGCCAGCCGCTAAATTCGGCAACGAAACCAACATCCGCTAAACTCGCCGCGTTCAACATGTAACGGAACGCGCCAAGGCGATAGTAAATGTAGAGCGGGATCGCCAGCACATAGAGGGCCATGGTCACGCCATACATCGATATCAGTTGGGAACTCGGCGGGGTGAGAAACTCATCGGAACCATCGCCAACCTGCGCCGCCGCCGCCATGAACGCCTGAATCTCGGCCCAATTAACCACCGATGTCACGATCGCCGAGAGGATGGCAAGCGTCACGACGACGCCGCACGGCATCCAGCGGCGCAGTAGCTCCGTTCCATTGCCCTCGTAACTGAAGTTTTCGACCCCGAAGCGGGCATGTTCGACTTCGTATTTTTGCAGCTCCACGGTCATCCATGGCACCGCCCAACCCAGCGTAATCAGCGATAAAATTCCATAACCGAAGGACAGCCACGCATAGCCGGCGGCGGAGCCGTCTTGTCCGCCACGGATACCCCGCCAGACTGTGCGCGCCAGGCGGTACCGCCGCGCGCGGAAATAGGCGTATCGGCTCAGCCAATAGAAACCGAGAAAATAGAGAAATGTCACGACCGTGAAGAGATCGGGTGCATTGACCTGTAGGAAAAGCGATAAGAACTGATAACCGATTGCCAGCGGCACCAGCACGGCGATAACGATCAAAAAACCGATGAACAATTCGAGGCCGCGGCCGGTATATTCCAGAATATCGCCGTCGATTTCGATGCTGTTCCAGAAATACTGGCGCAAGCGCGTCCTCGCCCAAAACCGGTAGATGCCAAACGTCACGGCGCCGAGCAGCATATTCACAATCAGAAGGCCGAACAGGGATTTACGCCGGCCCCAAAAACCAACGATCCGTTCACCCTGTGGGCTCGAGCCGCCACCGACGGCGCCTGCATCTACGACCGAATCGACCATGTGGCCCCCATCACCAAATTAGCGCGTCAGGGTGGCATGGCATGATACAAAATTCAAACATTGATGGGCTTTTTGGTTAATCCTTACCCGCCCGAGATTGCCAAAATCCATAAGGAATCCGCGCTTTTTCGAATTTAATATTACCGACCTCCACATTGTTACACTAAATTCAAGCCTTGAACCGACAGATCCAGCGCAAATCTCTAGAATTAGCCGAAAGGAAACCACCACGCCGATGGTCTTAAAACGCTCTGAATTGGCCGTGCTCCTCTTCACCCTCACCTATGTGGCGGTGTTCGCCATTGTCTTCCTGTCCGCCGGCAATAGCGAGTTCGTGTGGTACGTGGTGACCCTGGTGATCTTTCTCGGCTTGATCGCCACTACCCAAAGGATAGCTCAGTTTCCAACATTCATTCTCTGGGGCCTCGCTCTCTGGGGGCTGGCCCATATGGCGGGCGGCGGCGTGATCGTGAACGATAGCGTGCTCTACGCCTATATGGTGGTACCGCTGACCAGTGCGAGTGAACTGGCGATACTGAAATACGACCAGATCGTCCACTTCTTCGGGTTCGGCGTGGCGACCCTGGTGTTGTGGCATATCCTGCGGCGGAATTTTCCGGTTCTCGATGGCACCAAGACCCTCTACGCCTTCGCTATTCTCGGCGGCATGGGGCTCGGCGCGCTCAACGAGCTGATCGAGTTCACCGCCGTCTTAGCCTTCCCCAACACAAATGTCGGCGGCTATATCAACACCGCCCTCGATCTGGTGTTCAACACGCTGGGCGCCCTGAGCGCCGCCGCGCTGGCGGCGTTCCGGACATCGTCGTCGCGCCAAAAACAGGCTCAATAGTGATCACCCGTCCAGGCTTTCCCTGCTTTCATTCACCCTTCGAGACGCGATCTTCGATCGCTCCTCAGGATGAGGTTTAGTGGTTATTTCGGTTAACAAAACACCTCATGCTGAGGAGGGCCATAGGCCCGTCTCGAAGCATGAAGCGGACAGGCTCAAAACTGACCCAGCGCCGCTCACTCCGGTCCCGGCTTGTCTTGCCGGGTTTGCTTGAGCCGGCCGCGCCGTGTCTTGGCGTCGAGGCGGCGTGCTTTAACCGCGCGGCTGGGCTTAGTCTTCACCCGGCGCTTGGGTACCACCGTGGCGCGGCGCACCAGCTCGACCAAGCGTTCGCGGGCGTCGGCGCGGTTTTGCTCCTGGGTGCGAAAGCGCTCGGCGCGGATGATCAACACACCGTCATTGGTCAGGCGGCGGCCGGCCAGGCGCGCCAGCCGGGCGCGAACACCGTCAGGCAAACTGGGCGATTGACGCACGTCGAAGCGCAGCTCAACCGCCGTCGACACCTTGTTGACGTTTTGGCCACCCGGTCCCGACGCGCGCACGAACTGCTCGCTGAGCTCATCGTCGGGTATGGAAATATTGTCGTTGATGATCAGCATAAACGCCTCCAGGCGTTGCAAACACGCTTAGCGAAATCGCCGGCCGATCACCATCCAGGCCAGCGCCACGGCTTGCAGCACAAGCGCGATGGTGAAGGCTGCTTGGTAACCGGGTGCGGCATAGCCGCCATCGGCCGCCGCCGGCCACAGATTGATGACCAGGCCCATGCCCCATTGCATCGCGAAAGCGGTGGCGAAAACCAGCAGGTTCATGCCGGTACTCGCGCGGCCCGTCAGATGGGTCGGGAACTCCTGGGCGAGTACCGAAAAACTCAACACACCGATGGTGCCCAACATGCCGAAGATAAACCATAGTGCCGACGGCGCGGCGATCCATTCGCCGATAATCGCCAGCTGCATCACCATGAACAAGGCCATGCCGACGCCGACGACGACGATAGGCGGAATACCGCGTTTGGCCAGGCGCACGGCGACAATACCGATGGCGATGTTGCCAATGACGAACCCCACCGCCCCATAGAACAGCGCGGAACTGGCGGCCACCGCATCGAGGCCGGCAATGTCGCGCAACCACGGCCCCGCCCACAGAGTCTGGATTGCCAGGAACGAGCCTTGCGACAGCGCCGTGATCGGCGCGATCCGCCAGAAGGCCAGGTTGCCGTAAATTTGCCGCAAGCCGCCGATCTGTTCGGCCATGCTGCCGACATCGGTCTTGCGCGCGCGTTCCGGCGCCACGGTCCACAGGATAATCGCAGCCGCCAAGGTGACGATCGCCAAGGCCACGAAACCATAGCGCCAGCCAAATTCAGAGACCACAAACTGGGTCGGCGCCGTCGCCATGATGGCGCCAAATCCACCACTGGCCATGATGAAGCCGTTGGCCATGGGCAACTTGTCGCGGGGAAACCATTCGCCCATCGCCTTGAACGCCGCCATCAGACAGGCGGCAACGCCGATCCCGATCATGGCGCGGCCCAGGGCCAGACTCCACAGGCTCTCGCCGAGGCTAAACACCAAGGCGCCGGCCGCCGCGATGATCAACAACACGGCCTCGCTTCGGCGCGGGCCGCGACTGTCGAGGAAGAAACCAAGCGGTATCTGCGCCGCGGCAAAAGATATGAAAAACACACTCGTCAAAAAACCAATGCCGCCGGCGCTCAACCCCAATTCATCGACCAAATTGGGGCCGATCACCGCGTTAACGCTGCGGAAGAGGTAGGACAGGAAATAGCCCAGCGCGAACGGCAGGAAGACGCGCGCGATCAACACGCGCAGTCCCGGGTCTGCACCGCCGGCGGCGTGGATGTTATTGGCGTGCGCCATGATGGTTCGTCCCGGCCGCCCTAGCGTCCGGTGAATTTCGGTTTGGCGCCGTCGACAAACGCCTGGTAGCCGGCGCGGTAATCCTCGCTGTCGGCATAGTCGAATTGAGCCTCCAATTCAGCCTCGCTATAGGGACTCGGTTGGGATATGCGGCGAATAGCTTCGCGGTGCCAGCGCGCGGCGAGCGGCGCGCCGTCGGCGATGCGCCGCGCCGCCGTCATGACCTCGTCTTCCAACCCGTCATCGTCAACCACCCGGGTAATGAGGTTTTTCGATTGGGCTTCGAGCGCCGGTAGAATGCGGCCCTCGAGCAAGATTTCCTTGGCGATGGCCTTGCCGCCGGCATCGATCAGCAATTCCAGCAAACTGTAGGCCAGAAATAAACCGACATTCTTGGCCGGGATGCCGAAGCGCCCCGACATGGCGGAGATTCGCAGATCGCAGCCCAGCGCCAGCTCGAACCCGCCGCCCAGGCAATAGCCGTGAATCATGGCGATCACCGGATGCCGGCAGGTGTGTGCGGCGGCGAACGCGCGCCCGGTGGCAACCTCGTAAGCGCGCACCTTCTCGCGGGTCGAGCGCTCTGCTTCGAAGCCGCTAATATCGGCGCCGGCGCAAAACGCCGCCTCGCCGGCGCCGCGCAAGACGATACACCGCACGCTATCGTCATCGCCCAGAGCGTCCAGCGTATCGGCCAGCGTTTCCCAGTCGCCCTGGCGCAGGGCGTTGCGTTTCTCCGGCCGGTTGATGGTGACCAGGGCGATGTCGTCGCGCCGCTCCACCAAAATCGAGTCTGTCATAAATGCTTACCTGTTAGGGGCGGGAACAAATGCATTATCCGCCCGCCGGCGCAAGGCTCGGTTTACGCTCGGTGAATGATTTCAACGTGTCTTCCAGCATTTGCTGGTCCACATCGCGGGTGATGAACACGATGCGCGTGCGCCGGTCGTCGGACGGCCAGGCCTCCAACATCGCCGGCGGATGGAAGACGTGCTGCACCCCGTGGATCACCACCGGCCCGTCCAGTTCGGCGACATTAACGATGCCTTTGACGCGCAGCAGGTCGGGTCCCTTGAGCAGCATGATCAAGTCGAACCATTGCTCGACCGCGTCGAGGCGCACCGGTTCGTCATAGGTCACGCAGAAGGCGCGGATGTCGTCGTCGTGGCGGTTCACGTCGTGCTGATGATGGTCATGCGCGTCGTGACCGGCATAGGCCTCTTCCTTGAGCCAGCGGTCGACATCGGGAATTTTCGCCGCCGGGTCGTACAGGCCGGCGTTGAACAGACCGTCTGGGTCGACCGCGCCGTTTATCACCCGCAGGCGCGGCGCCGCCGGGTTGATATCGGCCAGCCGCGCTTCCAAGGCGGCCAGCGTGTCCGCGTCGGCCAAATCGGATTTGGTGATTAACAGCCGGTCGGCGACGGCGGCCTGTTTGACCGATTCGAACTGCCCATCCAGCGTAGCCTCGCCATTGACCCCATCGACCGTGGTGATCACCCCGTCGAGACGGTAATAGCGGGTGGTCAGCTCGTCGCCCATCAGCGTGTGCAGAATCGGCGCCGGGTCGGCTAGGCCGGTGGTCTCGACCAGCACCCGTTCAAACGGCGGCACGTCGCCGCGCATGCGCACCATCATCAAATCGCGCAGCGTATTCACCAGATCGCCGCGCACCGTGCAACACAAACATCCGTTGTTGAGCAACACCATATCTTCCTTGCCGCCGACCACCAGCTCATGATCGAGGCCGATCTCGCCGAACTCGTTAACGATCACCGCCGTGTTGCCCATGCCCGGCTGCTGCAGCAAATGGTTCAGAACCGTGGTCTTGCCGCTGCCCAGGAACCCGGTCAACAAAGAGACCGGCAGGGCCTCAACCGGCGGATTTTGCTCACTATTCGCCACGAAATGCGTCTCCTCGCGAAGGCCCACAACTTGACATCGGGCGGGCCGGAACCTTTATAACACGCCGATACCAGCGCCGCTGCTATGCAAGCTCGGCGCACCTGGAAGGACGAACGGATATGGCAAGTTCAGGCTCTAGCCTTTTCGCCGCGCGCGAGACCATCGAGCAGGTCGAAGAAGGCGACGAATTGGCGCCGAAATTCGACGAAAACGGGCTGCTGCCGGTGGTCACTACCGACGCCACCAGCGGCGAAGTGCTGATGCACGGCTATATGAACGCCGAGGCGCTGGAAAAGACGATCCAGACCGGCGAAGCGCATTATTGGAGCCGATCGCGCCAGACCCTGTGGCACAAGGGCGCCACCAGCGGGCTGGTCCAGAAAATCGTCGAAATCCGCATCGACGACGACCAGGACGCGGTGTGGCTGCGCGCTGACGTGCAAGGCGGCGCCAGTTGCCATGTGGGCTACCGCTCGTGCTTCTTTCGCTCGGTGCCGGTCGGCGATGCGAGCGGCGCGCCCACCAAGCTCAATTTCGAAGAGACCGAAAAGGTCTTCGACCCGGTGGAAGTCTACGGCGACGCGCCCAACCCGACGAAGCTGTAGACAACGACACAGCCGCATAGCCCCATGGTAGAGATTTAGTTTCCAATTCCTCGCTCAGCCCTCAATCGTCATGCTCGGGTTTGACCCGAGCATCCATGGACGTGCGAAGCTCTGTCGATGACCTATTATGTCTACATCCTGGCGAGCCGGCCAAACGGTACCCTCTACATCGGCATGACCAACGACTTGGTACGGCGAGTCTACGAGCACAAAGAAGAGCTCGCCGATGGCTTTACTAAACGATACGGCGTGAAAACCCTGGTCTATTTCGAAATCCACGAAACTGCCGAGCAGGCCATTCGACGGGAAAAGACCTTGAAGCGCTGGCTACGCGACTGGAAAATCGCGTTGATCGAGAATGATAACCCGTACTGGGACGATCTTTACCAGCAGCTATGAAGCTGAACCATGGATGCTCGGGTCGAGCCCGAGCACGACGGGAAGGAATTTAAAGCGTATCCTGAAACCGTACCGGCGCGCCGATGGGGGCGCTGACGAGTTCGCCGTCGCGCATCACAATGTTGCCGCGAATGATGGTGGCCATCGGCCAGCCGGTGATGGTCATACCGTCGAACGGCGACCAGCCGCATTTCGCCGCCAGCCAGTCGGTGGTGATCTCGCGCGTCGCGTTCATATCCACTAGCGTGAAATCCGCATCGAAGCCCAGCGCGATACGGCCCTTATTGGCAATGCCGAAGATCCGCGACGGGCCCGAACAGACCAGATCGACCAGCCGCGCCAGGGTCATGCGCCCGGCATTGACGTGGTCGAGCAGCAGCGGCAATTGCGTCTGCACGCCCGGCATGCCCGAGGGCGAGGCCGGATAGGCTCTCGCTTTTTCGTCGGCCGTGTGCGGCGCATGGTCGGAGCCAACCACGTCGAACACGCCGTCGCGCACGCCGGTCCACAGGCCGTCATTGTGGCGCTGGTCGCGGATCGGCGGGTTCATCTGGGCGTAGGTACCGAGGCGCTCGTAGCAGTCCGGCGATACCAGGGTAAGGTGTTGGGGCGTGACTTCACACGTGGCGATATCCTTAGCGGCGGCCAGGATTTCAACTTCCTCGGCGGTGGTAATGTGCAGCACATGCACTCGCCGGCCGGTCTCGCGGGCTAATTTCAGCAGCCGGTTGGTGCATTTGATCGCGGTCTGCTCGTCGCGCCACACGGGATGGGTGGACGGGTCGCCCTCGACCCGCTCGCCCTGGCGCTCGATCAGCCGCGGCTCATCCTCGGAATGGACGGCGACCCGGCGCGTGCCGTTGGCCAGCACCCGGCGCACATTCTCGTCGTCGGCGACCAGCAGATTACCGGTCGAGCTGCCCATGAACATCTTCACCCCGCAGCAGCCGGGCCGACGTTCCAACTCGCCGAGCTGTTCGGCGTTTTCCGGCGAGGCTCCGACGAAGAAGGCGTGGTCGGTCCAGGCCCGATCCTTTGCCCGATCGAGCTTATCCTGCAGCGCTTCGGCGGTGGTGGTCGACGGATTGGTGTTGGGCATTTCGAACAGTGCCGTCACCCCGCCCAAAGCGGCGGCGCGGGTGCCACTTTCGAGGTCTTCTTTGTGCTCGTTACCGGGCTCGCGGAAATGCACCTGGGTATCGACCACTCCGGGCAATACAGTGAGGCCGGTGGCGTCGACGATCTGCCCCGCCGCGCCAGCGTCAAAACTGCCGATCGCGGCGATCCGCCCGCCGCGCACCGCGACATCAACCTCGGCCGGCCCGCCTGTGGTCCATACGGTGCCGCCTTTTACAATCAGATCGTAAGTGTCGCTCATATCAATATCCGCGTGCGCGTTGTTCTCTGCCCAATGTGTCAGCTTCGGGCCGGCAACGCCTAGAGGTTTTTTATAAATCCGACGATTGCATCCAAAGTCAGGTCTGGTTGATCGCGGTGCGGGGAATGTCCGCAGTCCGCCAGCATACGGGTTTCGACCGGCCCGACGACCTGATCGCGGATCGCTGTCACTTGATCCATCGTGCCATATTCATCGTCTTCACCTTGCAAGACCAAGGTGGGGCATTGAATAGCGGGCAATACATTCTCGATGTTCCAGGCGCGAAACGCCGGGTCGAGCCAGATATCGTTCCAGCCGAAAAACGTCTTGTCCCCGTCGGCGTGATGGCGAGCCAGTTTTTGCGGTAGATCGGTCGTCTGGTAGGCCGCTTTGGCGGCCTCGATGCCGGTTATACTCTCGTCTTCAACGAAAACATGGGCAGCCATCAACGCCAACCCACGCACCGGCCATTGGCCGGCGCCAGCATGGATCAACGCAATCGACGCGCCATCGCTATGGCCGATGAGGATGGGATCGGCGACGCACAAATTTTCCCGCAATTCCGGCAACGCCACGAGCGCCTCTTGATGCATATAGTCGACGCCATGGGCCACTATCAAAACATCGGAACCGCCATAGCCGTAGCGCGAATAGACCAGCGCCGGATAGCCGGTGGCGTTGGCCACGGCGTTGGAGAAATCACGCCACAGGCCGGCCGAGCCCAGGCCCTCGTGGAGAAAGATCAGCGGTGTCTCGCCGGTGGCCGGAGGCCGGGTCCAGTAATATTCCAGGCGATGGCCGGCTATTTGCATCGTGTCCATCGAAAGTCCTACGCCAATCGGTTTTCCTGTGGGCCCGTGCGCTGTCATGATGGGGCGTGGGTGACCTACACTTGCAGCCCGGTGAGACCAGATAAGTACGGCCATGATAGATTTTTCCACCGACCCGGACCACTACAAGCACTGGCGGCTGACCATCGACGGGCCGGTGGCGACCCTGGCGCTCGACGTCCGCGAGGATGGCGGCATCGCGCCGGGCTACGATCTGAAACTCAATTCTTATGATCTGGGCGTCGATATCGAATTATACGACGCGGTGCAGCGTCTGCGCTTCGAACATCCGCAAGTCGGCGCGGTGATGATCACCTCGGCCAAGGAACGGGTCTTCTGCGCCGGCGCCAATATCGCCATGCTCGGCCAGTCGAGCCATGTGGACAAGGTGAATTTCTGTAAGTTCACCAACGAGACCCGCAACGGCATCGAAGACGCCAGCGCCCATTCCGGCCAGCGCTATCTCTGCGTCATCAACGGCACGGCGGCCGGCGGCGGTTATGAATTGGCGCTCGCTACCGACCACATCATCCTGATCGATGACGGCGCCAGCGCCGTCTCCCTGCCGGAAGTGCCGCTGCTGGCGGTGCTGCCCGGCACCGGCGGGCTGACCCGTGTGGTCGATAAGCGCCATGTGCGCCGCGACCGCGCCGATTTCTTCTGCACCACCGGCGAGGGCTTACGCGGCAAGCGGGCCCTGGAATGGGACTTGATCGACGAGCTAGCGCCGCGCTCGAAACTGGACGAGGCGGCGGCGGCGCGAGCAGCGTCTTTGGCGGAACAGACCGATCGACCCACCGGTGCACAAGGCATTTCGCTGCCCCCCCTGCAACGCAAGATCGGCGGCGATGAGATCGACTACAGCCATGTCACCGTCACTCTCGACCGGGCGCGCCGTATCGCCACGTTTCAAGTCCGTGGTCCCGACGCGGCCCCGCCGCAGGACGCGGCGGCGATCCACGCCCAGGGGTGCGACTTCTGGCCTCTCGTCCTGGCCCGCGAATTGGACGACGCCATCTTGCATCTGCGCTTCAACGAGCCCGAGCTGGGCACCTGGGTCTTGACCACATCGGGCGATGTGGACCTTGTGGCGGCCGCCGACGCCGCCCTGCTCGACAATAGCGACGACTGGCTGGTGCGCGAGATCACGCTCTATCTCAAGCGCACATTGAAACGCCTCGACGTGTCGTCGCGTAGCCTGATCGCGCTGATCGAGCCCGGCTCATGCTTTACCGGCACCTTACTGGAATTGGCGCTCGCCGCCGACCGCAGTTACATGCTCGACGGCGCTTTCGAAGGCTCGAACGCGCCGCCGGCAAGCGTGCGTCCGACCGGCATGAATTTCGGCCCGCTGCCCATGTGCAATGGCCTTACCCGCCTTGAAACGCGCTTTCTCGAAGACAGTGGGAAAACCGACGACATCGAAGCGGAAATCGGCAAAGAGCTCGACGCCGAAGCCGCGGAAGAGATCGGTTTGGTGACCTTCATCCCCGACGATATCGATTGGGAGGACGAGGTCCGCGTCGCGCTGGAAGCGCGGGCCGCCTTCTCGCCCGACGCGCTGACGGCGATGGAGGCCAATCTGCGCTTCGCCGGACCGGAGACCATCGAAAGTAAGATTTTCGCCCGGCTCTCGGCGTGGCAGAATTGGGTGTTCCAGCGACCCAACGCGGTCGGTGCGGATGGCGCGCTGGAATTGTACGGCAGCGGCAAACAGCCGGCATTCGACCGCAAGCGAGTCTGAAGAAATGAACATCGACTATAACGAGACCATCCCCAACAATGTCGGCCTGGCCGACGACCGCCGCCTGCTGCGCGCGTTGGAGCGATGGCAACCGGCCTATCTGCAATGGTGGGACGATTTGGGCCCAGTGGAGAGCAGCGACCACGAAGTCTATCTGCGCACCGCGATCAGCGTCGACGCCAAGGGATGGGCCCATTACGGCCATGTGCGGATGCCGGAATATCGCTGGGGAATATTCCTCACCCCGCCCGAAGAGAACCGTCAAATCGCCTTCGGCCAACATAAGGACGAGCCGGTCTGGACCGACGTGCCCGGCGAATACCGCACCGAGTTGCGCCGCCTAATCGTCACCCAGGGCGACACCGAACCCGCCTCGGTCGAGCAGCAACGCCATCTCGGCGCGACCTGCCCGTCGCTCTACGATTTACGCAATCTGTTCCAGGTGAATGTCGAGGAAGGCCGCCATCTGTGGGCGATGGTCTATCTGCTGCACGCCCATTTCGGCCGCGATGGCCGCGAGGAAGCCGAGGAGATGCTCGAGCGTCACGCCGGCGACCCTGACAAGCCGCGCATCTTGGAAGCCTTCAACGAGCAAACCGAAGACTGGTTGTCGTTTTTCATGTTCACCTATTTCCAGGACCGCGACGGCAAATTCCAGCTCGCCGCGCTAGCGGAATCGGGCTTCGACCCCCTGTCGCGCACCTGCCGGTTCATGCTGACCGAAGAGGCCCATCATATGTTCGTCGGCGAGACCGGCGTCATGCGGATCGTCCAACGCACGTGCGAACTGATGCGCCAGCACGATACCGAGGATGTGCGCCCCTATGGCGGCATCGACCTTGCCACCATCCAGAAGTGGATCAATTTCCACTATTCGATCTGCCTCGATCTGTTCGGCTCGGAGCGCTCGACCAACGCCGCCAACTATTATTCCATGGGCCTGAAGGGGCGCTACCAGGAAACCAAGATCGATGACGACCATGTGCTCGCCGACGCCCATATGATGGTGCCGCGGGTCGACGGCGATCACATCACATCCGAGGAATCCGCGGCGCTAACCGCGATCAATCTGAAGCTGCGCGAGGATTACGCCAAGGACAGCCAACGCGGGGTAAACCGCTTCAACAAGGCGATCGCCGAAATGGATATCGACGCCACGCTGACCCTGCCGGACCCGATGTTCAACCGCAACATCGGCATATTCCGCGACATCAACGCCACGCCGGAAGGCCGGCTCATCGGCGACGATGAATGGCAGGCCCGTCGTTACGAATGGCTGCCCTCGCCCGACGACTACGCCTTCGTGCGCTCGCTGATGGTGCCGGTCACCGAGCCGGGCAAGATGGCCGGCTGGATCGCACCGCCCAAGCGCGGCATCCACGGCCGCCCCCTCGACTACGACTATGTGCTGTTTCATTAGGTAGGTAACCCTCTCCCGCCGGGAGAGGGTGGCGAGCGCAAGCGAGCCGGGTGAGGGGAAATAGGCGATAACGTGCTAACCGGACAGATGATGTCCCCTCACCCCAACCCCTCTCCCCAAAGGAGAGGGGCTTTACCAAATGCCGGCTGAATATCAGGCGAGGATAAATCCCATGAAAGACAACACCGTCACCGTCGATATATCCAATTCGCCGGCGGAACTCACCTTCGCGGCGAATTTCAATGTCGCTGTGCCCTTCATCGACCGGCACTTAGGCGAAGGCCGCGGCGGCAAGGTGGCAATCCGTTCCGCCGACGGCGACATCACCTATGGCGAGCTGGCGGCCAATGTGAACCGCGCCGGCAACGCCCTCACCGCCCTAGGGCTGAGCGCAGGCGACCGGGTGGTGATGGCAATTAAGGACTGTTCGGCGTTCTTCTATATTTTCTGGGGCGCCATTAAGGCGGGCTATGTGCCGGTGCCGGTCAACACATTGCTGCGCGCCAACGATTACCGCTTCATCTTGGAAAATTCCGGCTGCGCCGCGGCGATCTATTCGCCGGAATTCGCCGCCGAAGTCGAACCGGCGCTCGACGCCGCCGATCCCGGCCCGGCGCATAGGATTATCACGGAGGACAACGGCGAGAGTTTCGCCGCCCTGATCGACGCCGCGCCCGACAATCTCGACGCCGCGCCGGCCCGCGCCGACGACGATTGTTTCTGGCTCTACACGTCGGGCTCGACCGGCACGCCCAAGGGCGGCGTCCATGCCCATCGGGATATGGTGGTCTCCAGCCAGTATTACGGGGTCGAGACGCTGGGGGCGACCGAAGCCGACATCCATTTCTCCGCCGCCAAGCTGTTTTTCGCCTATGGGTTAGGTAATGCGATGACCTTTCCCCTATGGACCGGCGGCCAGGCGGTGTTGTTCGGCGGCAGGCCCACCCCCGACACCATGTTCGAGACCATTGCGGCCTTCCGCCCGACCATATTTTACGGCGTGCCCACCCTGTACGGCGCGCAACTGCACGCCATGGAGGACAAGTCGCCCGACCTGTCGTCGCTGCGGGTCTGCGTTTCGGCGGGCGAGCCGTTGCCGGCGAGCATCTTCGAGCGGTGGCGCGCGGCGACCGGTCTGACCATCCTCGACGGTATCGGCACCACCGAAATTCTGCATATTTTCATCGGCAACAGCCTCGATCACCACAAGCCCGGCGCGAGCGGCAAGCTGGTACCCGGCTATGAGGCCAGGATCGTCGATGACGATGACAGCCCTGTGACCCCAGGCGACATCGGCAATTTGATGATCCGCGGCGGCTCGGTGATCTCGCGCTATTGGGAACTGCCGGAGCGCACCGCCCAGGCCCTCGTCGAGGGATGGATCCGTACCGGCGATTCCTACTACCAGGACGAGGACGGCTATTTCGTGTGCTGCGGGCGCAGCGACGACATGCTCAAGGTCGGCGGCATCTGGGTCTCGCCCGTCGAGATCGAGGCGCAATTGGTCGCCCACGACGCGGTGCTGGAAGCCGCCATCGTCGGCCGGCCCGACGATGACGAGATGATCAAACCGGAAGCCTATGTGATTTTGAAAGACCCAAGCGACGCGTCGAACGCTTTGGCCGACACGTTGCGCGATCACTGCCGCAACAATTTAGCGCCCTACAAATATCCCCGCTGGTTCAACTTCGTCGAAGAGTTACCAAAAACCGCGACCGGCAAAATCCAACGCTTCAAGCTGCGGGGGTAGTGCGCGGCCCCTCATACTTCGACAGGCTCAGCATGAGGGCGTTTGTATTGCGGGATTTGTAAAACCCTCATCCTGAGCCTGTCGAAGGATGACGGGGCTAAACGCCCAAATATTGTTGTTGCGCCGCCTCGTCGGCGCGCAATTCGTCGGACGTACCGGTCCACACAACCTGCCCTTTCTCGACGATATAGTGGCGGTCGGCGATGCGGGTTAGGGCATCGACGTTCTTGTCGATCACCAGCACCGCCTGCGCGGCGTCTTTGAGGTTTTCCAGGCAGCGCCAGATTTCCGCCCGCACCATCGGCGCCAGGCCTTCGGTGGCTTCGTCGAGAATGAGCAGCCGCGGATTGGTCATCAGCGCCCGGCCGATCGCCAGCATCTGCTGCTCGCCGCCGGAAAGCTGGTTGCCCATGCTGGTCAGCCGTCCGTCCAAGGCTGGAAACAGATCAATGACCCGGTCCAGGGTCCAGCCCTCGTAACTATCAGATGGCGGCGTTGCCGTGGCGACCAGGTTTTCACGGACCGTCAGGTTGGGAAATATCTGCCGCGCCTCGGGCACCAGCCCGATGCCGGCCTTGGCGACGCGGAACGAGGGCAGGCCGTGGATCGGCCGATCTTCAAACAAAATTTCGCCGCCGTGGATGGCCAAAATACCCATGATCGAGCGCACCGTGGTGGTCTTGCCCATGCCGTTGCGGCCCAACAGGGTGACGAACTCGCCGGCGCCGATTTCAAAGCTCATGCCAAACAGAACCTGGCTGTCGCCATAGGCCGCCTCGATGGATCGCACAGACAGCATCAACCGGTCTCCGAGGTGCCGAGATAGGCGTCGCGAACATCGGCGTTGGCGCGAATGTCGGCCGGTGTGCCGGTGGCGATCGAACGTCCATAGACCAGCACGGTGATGCGGTCGGCCAGGGCGAACACCGCATCCATATCGTGCTCGATCAGCAGCATGGTGTAGTCAGCTTTCAGCTCGTCCAGCAGGGCGATCATGCGCTGGCTTTCCTCGATGCCCATGCCGGCCATCGGTTCGTCGAGCAGCAACATCTTGGGCTCGGTCGCCAGCGCCATGGCGATTTCCAGCTGGCGCTGCTCGCCATGGGCCAGATTGCCGGCCAAAATTTCGGCCCGGTCGGCCAGCCCGACCCGCGCCAAGACCTCGCGCGCCGGCCCCCGCAGACGCTGGTCATCGCCGGTCGGCCGCCAAAACCGAAAGCTGTGGCCGCTGCGCGCCTGCACCGCCAAGGCAACGTTTTCGAGCACCGAAAAGTCGGCGAAGATGCTGGTGATCTGGAACGAGCGGGCCAGACCGCGATGGGCGCGCGCGGCCGGCCGCAGGCGGGAGACCGCCCGGCCGTCGAAGACGATATCGCCGCCATCGCCCTTGATCAGCCCCGACAGCAAATTGACCAAAGTGGTCTTGCCGGCGCCATTGGGACCGATTACAGCGTGAATCTCCCCGGCCGCCACTTCCAACGACAAATCGTCGGTGGCGACGATGCCGCCAAAGGACTTGCGCAGGCTGCGCGTCGCCAGCAGAGGATCAGCCATCGCGTCAGCCATCTTATCAGACACCGGGGGGCCGCCTCTCGAACTTGCCGATCAGGCCGGTCAGCCCACCGCGTACATAGAGCACCAACAAGATCAGCAGCGGGCCGAAAATCAAATGCCAATGTATCGTAATGCCCGACAGGACTTCGGAGAGAATGAGAAACGCCGTCGCCCCCAGAACCGGGCCGAACAGCGACCCCATGCCGCCCATAATCACCATGAACATCAACTCGCCGGAGCGCGGCCAATCCATCATATCGGGGCTGACGAATTGCTCGAAATTGGCCTGCAGTACGCCGGCGAGACCGCAAATCACGCCGGAAATCACGAACGCCGTCAGCCGGTAGGCATAGGTCGGTACGCCGACCGTCTGCAACCGGGTATCGTTCGACCGCGCGCCTTGGATGACCATGCCGAAACGCGAATTGACGATGCGCCGGGTCACATAGATGACCAGCAGCAGCAGGGCGAAAATCACATAATAGAAGGTCATATTGTCGTCGATCGACAGATCGAGACCGGCGACTTCGAACGTGCTGCGGTTCCAGACGTTGAGCCCGTCATTGCTGCCGTACTTATCGGCGCTGACCCCCAGGAAGAACACCATCTGGGCGAAGGCTAAGGTGATCATGATGAAATAGACACCGCGGGTGCGCAGCGAAATGGCGCCGAACACCAGCGCCGCCAGACCGCTGATCGCCAGCGCAACCGGCCACTGAATGAAGCCGTTCGTGATGTCGTGGAAGCCAAATATGGCCACCGTATAACCGCCGATGCCGATATAGGCGGCGTGGCCGAAGCTGACCATGCCGCCATAGCCTAAAATGAGATTCAGCCCGACGGCGGCGATTGACCAAATCATGATGCGGGTGAAGACGTCGACATAGAACGCCTCGCCGATCGCCGGCGCAACGAACGGCATCAGCGCGAACACCACCAGTAGAACCGTGGTGGTCCAGGCCGTCGGCTTGCCGAACATAGTGCTGATCATTTTCGACCCGCCATGACGTCAGCCGCCACGCGGCGGGAACAGGCCTTGCGGGCGGAAAAACAAGATGGCGGCCATCAAGATGTAAATCAGCATCGACGATAGCGCCGGACCGGCGGTCTCCGCCGCATTGGCCTGCAGAAAGGTCAGCAGCGCCACGTCGAGAAACGCCCGCCCCATAGTGTCGATCACCCCGGCGAGCAGCGCGGCAATGAAGGCGCCGCGGATCGAACCGATACCGCCAATGACGATGACCACGAAGGCCAGGATCAAAATGTCCTCGCCCATGCCGATCTGGGCCTGGTTGATCGGCGCGATCAGCATGCCACCGAGTCCCGCCAACATGGCTCCCAACCCGAACACCGCGGTGAACAACAGCCGGACATTAACGCCCAGCGCACCGACCATGGTGCGGTTCGAGGCGCCGGCGCGGATCAGCATGCCGAGCCGGGTTTTCGCGACCAGCCAATAAAGCCCGACCGCCACAGCAATGCCGATCAGGATAATGAACATCCGGTAGGTCGGATAAACGATCCCCAAAGGCAGGGAAATGCTGCCATCGAGGAAGGCCGGCAGCGGGATCGCCAGCCCCGCCGGCCCCCAGATAACGCGCACCAATTCGTTCAGAAATAAGATCAACCCGAAGGTCGCCAGCACCTGGTCCATATGGCCACGCGCATACAAGGTGCGCAGGGCGACGATTTCCAGCACCATGCCGAACGCCAGGGTCAGCGGTAGCGCCAGCAAGAGGCCGATGATGAAAGAATCGGTCCACAGGGTCAGCGTCGCGGCGATGAACGCGCCGACCATATAGATCGAGCCATGGGCCAGATTGACCAAATCCATAATGCCGAAGACCAGCGTCAACCCGGCGGCGAGCAGGAATAACAAGATCCCCAGTTGCACGCCGTTGAGCAATTGTTCGGCAAAAAATGTCAGGTCCATCGCATCATCCGAACGGCGCCCCCAGCACCCGACTACCGGCAGCGCAGGCACCATGAAAGACGGGGGCGCAAACGCCCCCGCCGATCATTATACGGTGTGGGGAAGCCTACATCTTGCAATCTTTGGCGTAGACGTCCTGGTGATCCTTCAGCGCGACGCCGCTCAGCTTGGTCGTCCACTTGCCATCGGCATCGGCAACGACTTCACGGCTATAGAAATTCTGGATCGGGAAATGGTTGTTGCCGAACCGGAAATCGCCGCGCACCGACGCGAAGTCGGCTTTCTTGAGCGCCGCACGCATGGCGTCGATGTCGCCCACCTTACCGCCGGTGGCCTCGACCGCCGACTTGATCAGGAAGATCGAGTCGTAGGCCTGCGCCGCGTAGAACGACGGATAGCTGCCGTGCTTGGCTTTAAAATCGTCAACGAAGCGTTTGTTCTGCGCGTTGTCGATATCGGGCGACCAGAACTGGGTCATGGTGGTGCCCAGAACGCCGTCCATCTTCGCCTGCTGCAGACGCGGCAGGCTGAGCGAGTCCAGGGTGTAGACCGAATAGAGCGGCACATCGGACAAGCCGGCCTGGGCATATTGCTTCAAGAACGCCGGGCCATGCTTGCCGGGATAGAAAGTGAATACCGCACCCGGCTTGGCCGCCTTGACCTTGGTGAACTCGGCCGACCAGTCGATCTGCGTTGGCCAGGTGGTCATATCCTTGCCGACGACATTGCCCTTAAACGTACGCTCGACCCCGGCAACCATGTCCTTGCCGGCAGCATAGTTGGGCGCGATCACATAAAGCGAGTCGATGCCGCGCTGGTTGAGCACTTCGCCCAGCGCCATCGGCGTCTGGTCGTTCTGCCACGAGACATTGAAGAAGTTGGCGTTACAGTTTTTGCCCGCCAGCGGCGACGGCCCGGCATTGGCGCTGATCAAAATCTTATCGGCATTCAGCACAACCGGCGCCGAGGCCAACAGAACATGCGACCAGATATAACCGGCGACGATATCCACATCATCGGCTTTGACCAGCTTTTCGGTCTTCTGCTTACCCTTTTGCGGATTGAACTCGTCGTCCTCGTAAACGATTTCGACGTCGAGTGCGCCCATCTTGCCGCCGATATGTTCGACCGCCAGATCGACCGCCTTCCTTTGGTCGACGCCGATAATGGCGGCGCCGGTGGTCAAGGTGGTGACAAAGCCGATTTTGATGGACTCGGCAAAGGCCGGCGACGACATCAGGGCTATAGCCGCAGTCGCGCCAAGAAGTTGTTTCATCATGGTTTTCGTCCTCCCGTTCGAAATTTTCGCTATCCGACCACAACATTCGGACAATGAAAAGCACCCTGCATGTCCCCCTTTCGGTGGAGGTCGGCTATAACCGGCGCTCAGATTGGTATTGTATGGTTTAGATAGAAGAGGTCGGTATGAGTGCGGATAACATTCAGCCGCGGCGGAGCTTCATTTTTACCCCCGGCAACCGCCCGGAATACTTCACAAAAGCGCTGACATCAGGCGCCGATATCGTATGCGTCGAGCTCGAAGACGGGGTCGCGCCCCACGATAAGGACGATGCGCGGGCGAAAATGCTGACCTTGTTCGCCGAACCCCATCACGATGACGGGATCGAGCGCATCGTGCGGGTCAATTGCGGGCGCACCGCCGCCGGCATGGCCGATATCGAGGCCATTCTGCGTACCAAGACGCCGGTCCCGTCGGTCATGTTGCCTAAGATTAAAGCGCCGGAAGAGGTGCGCGGCATTGCCGAGGCGTTCGATGAATACGGGCTGGAGACCCGCATTCAGGCGATCATCGAGACCAATGAGGGGCTGGAAGCCGCCTATGAGATCGCGCAGGCCACGCCGCGCCTTGATGCGTTGTTGTTCGGCGCGGTCGATCTGGCTGCTGAACTTCGCTGCGCGAACACCTGGGAAGCCATGCTTTACGCCCGCTCGCGCACGGTGCATGCCGGGGCCGCCGCGGGTATCGACGTGATCGACGTGCCTTGGCTCGATTTAGAGGATGGCGACGGCATGCGCCGCGAAGCCGGGGCCAGCGCCGCTTTGGGCTTTACCGGCAAGGGCGCCATTCACCCCAAGCAGGTCGCGGATATCAATCAGGCCTTTTCGCCCGACCCGGACGCGGTGGCCTATGCGCGTAAGGTGATCGACGCCTTCGAGCAGGCCAATACCGGGGTCGTCGTGGTCGACGGTAAATTGATCGAGCTGCCGGTCCTGCGCACCATGCACCGGATCCTGGCCCGCGCCGAACGGGCGACCGACGCCTGAACTAAACCGTCACACGCCGAGCGGCGGCGTCAGGCGCTAAGCCCCCCTCCTTGAGGGAGAGGGGTTGGGGTAACGCGAAAAACCAGATCGAGAGTTTAAACTGGCTACAGCCTTACACCTCATCCTGAGCTTGTCGAAGGATCGAGGTGCCGCCCGCCTCCTACTTCGACAAGCTCAGCATGAGGCTAGTTCTTATCGTTCTACCCTCCCAATGGGCGAGGGTTTATCGTCGACTACACCGATGACGACTGGCCTGTCACACACCAAGCGGCGGGACGCCGAGGCGTTGGCGGGCGGTACCGAGCACTTTCTCGAAGGCCAATGCGATGGCCAACGCGGTCTCGTCGGCGCCGAGGGGGCAGATAATGTGCAGGCCGACCGGCATGCCCGCCCCGTCGAGGGCTACCGGCATGGTCACCGCGCAGAGATCGAGCATGTTGACCGTGCTGGTGTTGCGCGAGGCGCCCATATTGGCGCGGTGATAGGCTTTGGGATCGGCCACCTCATCGACGATCGGCGCGGTAATGGCGATGGTCGGCCCGACAATCGCGTCGAAGCCGGCCATGCTGTCGCGCATGGTCCGGGCTAGTTCGAGCCGCTGGCTGCAGCGCGCCATATATTCGCGCGCCTCGACGGCCTCCATCACCTCGAAGCGGGCAGCGACATTGGGGTCGAGATCGTCGCGGAACGCCGCCATCTCGTTGTTGATGAAACTTGCGAATTCCGGCGCCGCCAAGCCGCCCCGCTTGAACATCTCGACCGAGGCCTCGATTTCCGGACAGTCCACCGACGATATCCGTGCGCCGGCCGCCGCCAACTCGTCGAGCGCCGCCTTAACGCCCTCAGCAACGCCGGGGTCGCAATCGGCGAAATACCAGTCGCACACCCCGATATGAAAATCCGCCGGGCTCGCCGTACCGAGACGCCGGCTGAAAGCCGCGGCGGGTTCGCTTATCTGCGGATCGATTACCGCGAACGCCGTCACCGCGTCGGCGACGGTACGGGTCAGCGGACCGGCGGTATCCAAGGTGGTGCTCAAGGGCACGATGCCGTCGGTCGACCAGCGGCCCTTGCTGGTCTTGAGGCCGACCGTGCCGGTGAAGCTGGCCGGCATGCGCACCGAGCCGGCGGTGTCGGAACCCAGCGCCAACAGCGCCGAGCCCTCCCACAGGCTGACCCCGGCGCCGGCGCTGGAGCCGCCCGGCGCCCGGTGGTTCTCGCCGTCCCACGGGTTGCGCGGGGTGCCCCAATGGGCGTTGGTGCCGAGCGCGCCGAAGGCAAACTGCACCGTATGGGTTTTGCCGGTGACGGCGGCGAGCTGGTGGCGCAAGGCGCGCACCACCGGGCCTTCGCGCTGCCATTTCGACGGTAGTTCCCGCGAGCAACCGGCGAAGGTCGGATAGCCGCTGACCCCGTAGAGGTCTTTGATCGACACTGGAATGCCCTGCATCGGCCCCAAATCGATACCGGCGGCGAGCACGCTATCGGCCGCCGCGGCTTCGGCACGGAAGCGGTCGGGTTGCCAGGTTTTATAGGCCTGCAGCGTCTCGCCACGTCGCTCGCGGTTGCCGATCGACCATTCGGCCAGGTCTCGGGCGGAGATATTGCCGGCGCGCATCGCCGCCGCGAGATCCTCGATCGAGCTGGTTTCGATTGCGTGTTCAGCCATTGTTTACAGTCCTCCCCGGATCCGGCATTCGCCGCGTTATCTCCCACGATAACCGCCAGCCGGTCTTCTGCAAACTGTCTGGGGCCGGGGGCCTCCCCGTCGTGAGCGTTTCCGGTTATGTTGCGCGCATAATAATTTGTGAAGCCTAAGGAGAGATCATGCCCGACGACGCCAACCCGATGCAGCGCTTTTCGCGTACCGCCATCGAAGACTTTATGCAGCGCTGCTTTGTGGCGACCGGCGTGCCCAGCGACGACGCCGGCACGATCGCCCATTTCATGGCCGAGTCCGACATTATGGGCAAGGATTCCCACGGCATCTTCCGTCTGCCCGGCTACCTCAAACGGTTTCAAGCCGGCGGCTTCAACAAGACCCCGAATATCCGCGTCGAGGAGGAACGCACCGCCACCGCCTTGGTCGACGGCGACAACGGCTTGGGCCATCTGGTGATTAAATATTGCGCCGATCTCGCCATTAAGAAAGCCAAGCAGACCGGCGTCTCCTGGGTCGGCGTTCACCATTCCAACCATGCCGGCGCCGCCGGCGCCTACGCCATGCTACCGCTGGCCCATGACATGATCGGGCTCTATGTCGCGGTGGGCAGCGCCAATCATCTGCCGCCGTGGGGTGGCACCAAGTCGTTGCTGTCGACCAACCCGATCGCCGTTGCGGTCCCAGGCATGGAAGAAGACCCGATCCTGCTCGACATGGCCACTACGGTCACGTCATACGGCAAGGTGAAGGTCCATGCCCAGCGCGGCATTCCCATGCCCGAGGGTTGGATGATCGATGGCGACGGCAATCCGATGACCGACGCCTCACTGTCCGACAGCGGTTATTTGCTACCCATCGGCGGCCCCAAGGGATATGGGCTGGCGCTGATCTTCGGCATTCTGGCCGGCACCCTGAACGGCGCGGCCTTCGGCAAGGACGTGGTCGATATGAACGCCGACCAGACCTCGGTTACCAATACCGGGCAGTTCATCATCGCGCTGGATATCGCCGCGTTCATGGATGTCGACGAATTCAAGCGGCAGATCGACGATGTGGTGCGGTTGATGCGCAGCTCGCCAACCCTGCCCGGCGTCGAAAGCGTGCGCATGCCCGGCGAAGGCAGCTTTGCCGCCATCGCCGAGCGGACGGCAAACGGTATTCCATTGCCGGTCCCCCTGCTCGACAATCTGCGCAACGTCGCCGGTGAGCTTAACGTCGCGCCCCTCGACTGAGGTGGCGCGACCGGCGACTTTCACACCGCTATTGACCGCCGTCCTGTGGATGGTGGGCACGCTGGTATCGTTCACGCTGATGGCGATATCCGTGCGCGAAGTGGGCGATTCCATCCACACCTTCGAGATCCAGTTTTTTCGCAGCGTCAGCGCGCTGATCATCCTGGCACCCTTCGCGTTTTCGGTAGGCTGGGCATCGCTGAAGACTGAACAACCGAAACTGGAGGTCGCGCGTAATTTAATCCACTACGCCGCCCAACTCGGCTGGATCACCGGCGTCGTCATGCTGCCTTTGTCGGAAGTCTTTGCCCTGGAATTCACCACCCCGGTCTGGGCCGCCCTGGTCGCCGCGATATTCCTGCGCGAGAAGCTGAACCGCGGCCGCATCGTTGCCGTGGTGTTCGGCTTTATCGGTATTCTGGTGATCCTGCAGCCCGGTGGGGCGACGATCAATCCGGGCACATTCGCGGTGTTGGGCGCCGCGGTCGGATTTGCGTTTACGTTGACCGCGACCAAGGCGCTGACCAGAACCGACGCGCCGCTCACGATTTTGCTTTATATGGCGTTGATACAATTGCCGATTGGCGCGGTGATGGCGGTAAACGTCTGGACCATGCCGACCGTGCCGCAATTGTTCTGGCTGTTCGCGGTTGGCGCGACCGGTCTAAGCGCCCACTACTGCACCGCAAGGGCGTTGGTGCTGGCCGACGCGACCGTCGTCGTGCCGATGGATTTCATGCGCCTGCCCTTAATCGTCTTCGTGGGATTTGCGCTCTACGGCGAAACCGCCCGGTGGATGGTCCTACTGGGCGCCGTCATCATATTCGCCGGCAACTATTACAGCATCCGCCGCGAGCAACGGTTGCGCGACACCGCCGCAGACTAACGCACATAGGCGACCCGGAAGGTGCGTTGGATGCCATCATGTTCAATGATGGATACGTATTCGCCGGGAATCAGCGTGTGGCGGTCGAGCTTGAACAGCGGCTCGTCGGGGTCGGCGCCGACATCTTCATAGTGAAACGCCCAACCGCTGCCGCGATGGATCAGATGGCCACGTTCGTCGCCCTCGCCGAGCCAAAACCGATGGACAGTGCATTGGTCGGCGCAACCGTGCCACTCATCCCGATCGAGATGACCGTCGCCATTGAGGGGCGCATAGAATTCGTAGCCCCGCTCGCCGCTGCCTTCGGGAAAATCCGCGTCCCGGGCCAGTTCCAGTTTCACCTTACGCAAAGTCATCTCACAACCCGTCGTCGCTAAAGATCACGACGATAAATTGCGGGAGATATGGCCGGCCCGCGTTGACGCAAATCAACGCTCGGCAATTATTGGGGAGATGCCTGTATCGGGTTTAGTCGGCGCTGGCGGCCGCTTCAACGGCTTCTATATTCGGCAGCACCACATGTTGGGCGGACGGTAGATCGATCAGCCCTTCTTCCTTCAGACTGGTGAAGGTGCGGCTGACGGTCTCGATGGTCAGGCCGAGATAATCGGCAATATCGCTGCGCGACATCGGCAGATCGAGCGCCGCACTCTCCGCCTCGTCGAGATCGAGATCGTGCCGCGCGCGCAGCAGCAGAAATGACAGCACCTTTTCGCGTGCCGATTTGCGGCCGAGCAACAACATCTGTTCCTGGGCGGCGGCCAATTCATCGCGGCTCATATCGAGTAAGCGGTCGCGCACCGCCGGCATTTCGCGCAACAGTCGTTCGAGGTCGACAATGCGCATGCAGCAGAGCTCGACCGCGTCGATGGCCTCAGCGCCATAGGCGTAGGTGTCCTGCTTCACCAACCCGAGAAAATCGCCGGGACGCAGGAAACCAGTGATCTGCCGCCGGCCGTCGGCGAGTAGTTTGTAGAGGCGCACATCGCCGTTCGAGACGTTGTAGACATAATCGGCGGGCTCGCTTTCGTCGAAAATCGATTGGCCCGGCGCGAATTGGCGGTGGCTGACGATCTGCTCCAGCGCGCCCAAATGGTCGAAATCGACCGCCGCGCACATCGCCCGGTGGCGCACGCTGCACCGCTCGCAGGCGTTCGCCACCGTATTCGAGCTGCGATCTTGTGCATCAGTCATTGCGCTGCCCCAAAGGCCTGTGCGGTCATGCCATCCATACTATATCAGATAATAGTAATATTAGTGTGCTATTTGAGACAGATCAATGTTTTGGCCGTCCCGATAGCCATCATGTAATCGTTATGTCCTGTCATTCAAATATGTCGGAAATTCGCTCCAGCCAGTTGGACGCCGCGAAGATCGATCAAGCCTACCCGCTGGTCCGCGAATTAAAGGCAAATCTAACCCTCGAAGCGTGGCGCGGATATGCCGAAGCCCATTTGGGGTCGGCCACGACTAACCAGGGCCATCGCGGCATCATCGCCGCGGAATATCGCGACTGCATCCGCGGCCTGCTCAGCTACGACGTAATCCCTGATTTGGTCGATCTAACAACCCTGTCCGTGCGCGACGTCATTGTGTTGGGCGTGCCGGCCGGCCAGCCGGCGGCGCGCAGCCTGTTGCAGCAACTCTTCGCCATCGCCGGGGCGCACCGCTGCGGCGCCATCCGCATCACTTTGTCGGAACCCATGAGCTGGCTGGCCCGCGAATGGTCGGACCCGGACGGCGAATTGTTCCGCTATCCGGTGATCTGCTTCCTGCCGGGCTCCAGCACCCCTGCGCCGCCGGGGGCGAGTTGGCGGACGCAAACGCTCTCGGTCTCAGAGTAGTCGCTGAACGAACTCCATAACCTGGAACAAAACGAAGAAGGCGCTGACGACAAACCCAGTGACGGGAATCCAAATCGGAACGGTAATACCGTCCGTTTGGGCCGGGTCGCGTGCCTTTAGAACGATCAGCGATAAGTTGACCAGCGCAAAAACTGTCAGCACGACCAAAGAGGTCAGCCGCGCCAGGTTCTCCAATGGTAACGCAAGCGCGAAGACCAGAACCGTTGCGGTAACAGCGGCCGTTGCCACGACGGGCGTGCGCGTGTGGCGATTGATTGAGCCAAACACCGCTGAGATTTGCCCCTGCTGCGCCAGCCCGTACAGCACGCGCGAGCCCATGATAATTTGAATCAGCGCGCCGTTGACCACGGCGACCAAACCAATCAGCGAGATCGGTAACGGCGAATTGCCGGTGGCCTCGGTGTAAATCAGCGTCAGCGGGGCGTCCGACGCGGCAATTTGCGCAACTGGTAAACTGAAGGTCGCCACCACCGATACCACCAGATAGATCAAGGTGGTGATGATCAGGGTGTAAATGATCGCCCGCGGCAAATTGCGGCGCACATCGCGCACTTCCTCGGCCACATTGACCATGTCTTCGAAACCGACAAAGGCGAAGAAAGCCAGGATAACGCCGGAAGCAACGCCCCCAAGAACCGCAAGGTCCAGGGGTATCGGCTGCGCTGACAGCGCCGCGGGCACATCGGCAAAGGCATCGCGGCCGATCCAGACGATAAATAACAGGCCGGCCACCTCGATCAGGGTCAGCACCGCGGCCAGCGTGATCGCTTCGCGGATGCCCCACGCCGCGATGGCGCCGAGCAACAATATGATCGCCACCATGACCGGTACGTCGGGCAGAGCGACCAGGGTGCCGAGGTAGCCGACAGCGCCGATTGAGATGGTCGCCGACGAGACGATGCCGGACAGCACCACCAACAGGCCGACAATCGTGCCGAGGCGGCGCATGCCCAGGCCCTCGGTCACATAGATCGCCTCGCCGGCGCTGCGCGGAAAGCGCGACGACAATTCGGCGAAACTCAAGGCGCTGAACGCGGCCAGCAAGGCCGCCAGCACGAAGCTCACCGGCGCCATCAGCCCCGCCGCCCCGGCGACCTTGCCGACAAGCACGTAAATGCCAGCGCCAACGGTCGTACCGACGCCGTAAAGGGTCATCATCGGCAGCGACAGGGTGCGCCGCAATCGAACAGCCGGCTGGGTCGATCCCGTCATCGACCTAACCTAACAGCCCGCGGCGGTTGCATGTTCGGCTTCTAATGGGCGAACAGGGTTGGCGCCGTCATGTGCTGTAATATATCGCGGGTGACGCCGCCAAAGGCATATTCGCGTACCCGCGAATGACCATAAGCGCCCATGGCGATGAGATCGCAGCCCTCGTCAGAGACGGTGTTGAGGATCGTATCGGCAATCGAGATGTCCTTGACGGCCACATCCTTGATCTCGACCTTGACGTCATGGCGCGCCAGATAGGCGCCAAGCTCGGCATCGCGGCCGTCATCGGCGGGATTGGCACGCAGGACCAGAACCCGCTCGGCGCGTTCCAACAGCGGCAGGGCTTCGCGCAGCGCCCGCGTACTCTCGCGCCCGCGCGTCCAGGCCACCAGCACATTGTTACCGATATTGTCGTAGTCGCCGATCCGCGGCACGGCGAGCACCGGCAGGCCGGAAGACAAGGCTATGTCGCCGATCAGCGAATCGCTCGCCGGATCGTAACTTCCCTCATGGGGCTGACCGAGCACGATCAGATCGGCGAAGGCGGCATTATCCTGCAGCGCATCGAGCGGCAGCGTACGGCTGATATGGATACCCCCGGCAACGTCACCCTCCGCTCTGAGCGCCACCTCGAAGGCGGCAAGAGCCGGCTTGGCCGCGGCCTCTTCGTCTGCATAGTAACGTTCGCCAATATCCGATGGGATCGGCACCGCCGCATAGACCGGAATATTGAAGGGCGGAATCATGTAAAGCGCGCTCACATGCGCGCCGTGGGACGCCGCGAGACTAACCGCGGTATTGATTCTGGCCTCGTTGCGTTCATCGCCGGCGACCAATCCCAGCAGTATGGTTTTATAGGTCATCCTATTCTCCTCGCGTCCAACCGATGGCGTCAGTATGGGCCATTTCGGCAACCGCACATTGATCTTGGTCAAAGGCGGTTTTCGCGAGGCGGGTTACAGTTCGAGCATCAATTGCAATCGCCACCACGCCACAAGATGAGAACACCCATGGCCAACGTTCTTTCGATTTTGCGCCAAGATCACAAGAATATGTCGCGATTGCTCGATGCGCTGGAACGGCAGATCGAGATATTCGACGCCGGTGGTCATCCAGACCTCGATATCGTGTTGGCGATCGCCGGCTATGTTCTGGAATATCCCGACCGCTTCCATCATCCAGTCGAAGATATGGTGCTCGATGTGTTGCGCCAGCGCGATGCCGCCGCCGCGCAACCGGCCGCCGGCCTGGAACGCGAGCACCAGCGCATCGGCCAATTGGCGCGCGATTTCAATCTCGCGGTGGAAGCCTGGATATCCGAAGAGCCGGCGCGCCGCGCCGATTTTCTCGATACGGCGCGAAGCTTCGTCACCGCCATGCGCGACCATATCGCCCACGAGGACCGGGAATTTTTTCCCGCCGCCGAAGCCGCTCTGACCGCGGAAGATCTCGACCGGCTGACCGACAGCGTACCGCGGCTCGACGACCCGCTATTCGGTACCGCCGACCGCGACAGCTATGTGCGCCTGCGCCAAAATATCCTCAACTGGAGCGCCGACGAGGCAGCGAGTTCTTAAAGCACGCTATTCCTGGCCAGCCGTAAAGGTAAAGCCGCGATCCTCGAACTGCTCGCGCACGCCGCTGCCGAAAGTCTCCAGCCGCTCGGCGATTTTCTCCGGAAAGTCGATGTCGCCCATATCGTGGACGCCGCCGGAGATCACCACTTGCAGCATGCCTTCCTCGTCGCTGATATTGCGAAAGGCCCGGCACACGCCCGGCGGCACCGATATTGTGTCGAACAAGCCCAGCTCGGCCCGATTGCCGCCGTCATCGTTCCAGGTGATCTCGAACCGTCCCTTGAGAACGGTGAAGGTCTCGTAAGTCTGCTGGTGGGCATGCAGCGACGGCCCGTTGCCCGGCGGACAGACCGCCACCGCCATGGTCATGCCGCCGGCGCCGTCGATCAGCGCGCCCTTGTTGACCGGCGTATCGGCGTCCTCGCCCAGGCCGATCACCGACAATATCTGGCGGGCGTAGATGACGTCCTTGGCCTCCTGGGACATGTCGAGGCTTTCGGCCAGCGCCAATGGTTTCAGATCGTCGTAGCGGGCGATCCGGTTTTTCATTTCCTCGGTCGAAATAGAGATGGTTTTCATGCTGGCTCCTCCCACAGAGTTGCCCGTAACCCTACCAAATCCTGCGCGCCGGCGCGACCAGCCCTGCCGGGATAAGGTTAAATCAGCGGAAATGGAGCGGGTGAAGGGAATCGAACCCTCGTCACTTGCTTGGGAAGCAAAAGCTCTACCATTGAGCTACACCCGCGATGCGCCCGACAGGGACAGCCCATAATACCGCGTTAAACGGGTTTTCGACAACTAAGACACCGGTTAACCAAGCTTATTCGCCACTGTGACTGGACAATCGGGCCTTGAAGTTGCCATAAGATGCGGGCGGGACCAGCTTCGGTTGAAGTTCCCGCAATGTAGGCGTCTGTGTGGGAGCTCGGCGGCATGTACATCTCAACCAGTAAAGACATCACGATCTCCGTGGCCCCGATTTTCCTTGAAGATCAATCGGACCCGGACGATGACCATTTTGTCTGGGCCTACCAGGTTCGCATCGAGAATAACGGACCCGACACGGTGCAACTGCGCGCCCGCTATTGGCACATCACCGACGCCAACGGCCTGGTGCAAGAGGTGCGCGGCTCGGGCGTGGTCGGCGAACAACCGGTGCTCGAACCCGGCGAGACCTTCGAATATACCAGCGGCACCCCCTTGGCGACGCCGTCCGGCATTATGCTCGGCTCGTATCAGATGCAGACCGATCACGGCGATCAATTCGACGTGGAAATTCCAGCGTTCTCGCTCGATAGCCCCCATCAGGTGGTCAACCTGAATTAGCGCGGCGCCTTGCCTCGGTTCCGATGACGATTACTTTAATCGGAGCCCTGTGCTCTAAAGGGCCCTGATTCACCGGATATCTATAGTCCCGATGACCAACACACCCTCCAAACCCAGCAATATCGCCGTCCACCCCAAAGCCGCCGAACAGGCCGGCGACCGTCCGTCGCGCGCCGACGCCGAGGATGCGGTGCGCACTTTGTTGCGTTGGGCTGGCGACGATCCGGGCCGCGAGGGCTTGAGCGATACACCAAAACGGGTGGCGCGCGCCTATGAGGAATTCTTCGCCGGCTATGGTCAAGACCCGGTGGCCTATTTGCAGCGCACCTTCGAAGAAGTCGAGGGCTATGACGAGCTGGTCCTGTTACGCGACATCCGCGTGGAATCGTTCTGCGAACACCATCTGGCGCCGATCATCGGCAAAATCCACATTGGCTATCTGCCCAACCATCGCGTGGTCGGCATCAGCAAGCTGGCGCGAGTCGCCGAGACCTATGCACGGCGGCTGCAGATCCAGGAAAAGCTGACCGCCCAGATCGCCAACTGCATCGAAGAAGTTCTGCAGCCCAAGGGCGTGGCCGTGGTGATCGAGGCCGAACATCAATGCATGACCACCCGCGGCGTCCACAAACCGGGCGTGTCCATGGTGACCAGCCGGATGCTCGGCGCGTTTCGCGAAAACCCCGACACAAGGCGCGAATTTCTTTCGCTGATCGGTCAACCCAGCGTCACGTCCTACGGCTAGACACCGGTCCCAAAACCCCCGATCATCGCCTCCGTTTGAGCCCGGCCGCCGCAATCGCGCCGGTCGGCGAACCGACATAGATATCAACCGCGTGCTCGATTTTCGTCCCATCCTGTTCATTCTCGGCCTGCTGCTGTCTACTTTAGCGCTCGCCATGTCGTTGCCGGCCCTGGTCGATGCCGCCACCGGGCACGCCGACTGGCAAGTGTTTCTGGCGTCGGCCGGCCTGACCCTGTTCATCGGCGTCTCGCTGATCCTGACCATGCGCGGGAGCGACATGGCGATCGGCATCCGCGAAGCCTTTATTCTGACCATCGCCAGCTGGTTGGGGGTCACTCTATTCGCCTCTCTGCCTTTCGTCTTCGCCGAACTAAATCTCAGTTTCGCCGACGCCTTTTTCGAGGCCATGTCGGGCATCACCACCACCGGCGCGACGGTGATCACCAATTTGGACGCCGCCCCGCCGGGTATCTTGCTGTGGCGCGCCCTGCTGCAATGGCTCGGCGGCATCGGCATCATTGTCACCGCGGTCGCCGTGCTGCCCATGTTGAAGGTCGGCGGCATGCAGCTTTTCCGTATGGAAAGCTCGGATACGTCGGACAAGGTTCTGCCGCGCGCGGCGCAGATCTCGACCGCGATCGGCGCGATCTATTTTATTTTGACGGCGCTCTGCGCGATCGCCTATTGGCTCGCCGGCATGCCCGGTTTCGACGCCATCGCCCATGCCATGACCACCATCGCCACTGGCGGCTTCTCCACGTCCGATGACAGCCTCGCCGCCTTTGCCACGCCGGGCATCGAGTGGATCGCCGTGGTGTTCATGATCGTCGGGTCGCTGCCCTTCGTATTGTATCTGCAAGCGGTGCGCGGCCGGCCGATGTCGCTGTTCCGCGATTCCCAGGTGCGGTGGTTCCTGTCGCTGGCGCTGACACTGGTCGTCATCATTGTCTTGATATTGTGGGTCTCGCAGGACTTCACCTCAGGCCAATCGCTCCGGCTCTCGGCGTTCAACACCATCTCGATCCTCACCGGCACAGGCTATAGCACCGCGGCCTTCGACAATTGGGGGTCGTTCGCGCTGACTATCTTTTTCCTGATCATGTTCATCGGCGGCTGCGCCGGCTCGACCACCTGCGGCATCAAGATTTTCCGCTTCCAGATTTTGTACGAAACCGCGACGGCGCAAATCCGCCGTTTGGTGCAGCCCCACGGCGTCTTCATCCCCTATTACAACCGCAACCCGATCACTGACGAAGTCACCATGTCGGTGATGAGTTTCTTTTTCTTCTATGTCCTGGTTTTCATCGCCCTGGCGCTGGGCCTGAGCGCATTGGGCCTCGACTTCCTGACAGCGCTTTCCGGTGCCGCGACGTCGATCTCCAATGTCGGCCCCGGTCTGGGGCCGGTGATCGGGCCCAACGGTACTTTCACCACCTTGCCCGACGCCGCCAAATGGCTGCTGTCGGCCGGCATGTTGCTGGGACGGCTGGAATTGTTCACTATTCTGGTATTGTTCGCGCCGGCCTTCTGGAAACCGTAAGCCCGATGCCCGACACGCCACGCACCGCTGAAGAAATTCTTGTCGACCTGGTCGCCTTCAACACCGTTTCGGCCTATTCGAACCTGGAATTGATCGAATACATCGAGACTTATTTGGTGGGCTACGGGATCGGCAGCGTGCGCGTCGCCAACGATGACGGCAGCAAGACAAATCTCTACGCGACCATCGGCCCGGCCGACCGCGCCGGCGTGGTGCTGTCGGGCCACACCGATGTCGTGCCAGTCGCCAACCAGCCCTGGGAGACCGACCCGTTTGAGCTGACGCGGCGTTTTGTCGACGATGAAATCCGGCTATACGGCCGCGGCGCGGCGGACATGAAGGGTTTCATCGCCGCGGTCATGGCGATGGTGCCAGAGTTTATCGAAGCCGACCTGCAAACACCGATCCATATCGCCTGTTCCTATGACGAGGAAATTGGCTGCCTCGGGGTCGGGCGGATGATCGACAAGATGTGCGCCGATCTGGCGCGCCCGCAATTGGTCGTCATCGGCGAGCCAACCAGCATGCAGATCGTCACCGCCCATAAGGGTATTCAAGGCTTCCGCACGGAAATCACCGGAGTCGCGGCCCATTCCAGCGCGCCCCATCTCGGCGTCAACGCGATCAATTACGCCGCCGAGATCATCGGGTTTCTGGGCGAACTGGCGGCGGGAAAACAGGCCCAGGGCGATCCGGCCAATGGCTTTAACCCGCCCTTCACAACCTTCAATGTCGGCCAAATTCAGGGTGGCGAAGCGCTCAACATTATTCCCGAACACTGCGCCTTCAATTGGGAATTCCGGCCGGTGCCCGATGAAGATACCGCGGCGATTAAGGCGCGCTTCGATAGCTTCATCGCCGAGAAGATCGAACCGCGCCTGCGCGCCGAAAACCCCTTAGCGACGATCACCACTCGACCCCTGGCCGCCGTACCGGCGCTGCGCCGTGACGACGATTCGCCGGCCGAACGCCTGGCGCGCCACCTCACCGGCGCGAACACCACCCACACCGCCGCCTATGTCGCCGAGGCCAGCCAATTCCAGGCCAGCGGCATTCCCGCCGTGCTGTGCGGCCCGGGCAATATCGACCAGGCGCACCAGGCTAATGAATGGATCGCGCTAGATCAGCTCGACGAATGCGCCGCGTTTCTCCGCCGCCTGCTCAACTGGGCCGCCACCGGCGCGTCGGTACCTTAAGGATAACCCTCTCCCCCGGGAGAGGGTGGCGAGCGAAAGCGAGCCGGGTGAGGGGACGACAAAGCCTCTCCAATCAAGCTGGTTCAACGGGGGAATACCCAGTTTTTAGCCTACTAATTTCCCCTCACCCCAACCCCTCTCCCGGAGGGAGAGGGGCTTTCCGGCCAGCCTCACGGTAAGCCGAATTTCCGAACCAAACTCCACTGATTTTCGGCACTACCGCATATATTGCCCGAGGAACTGGGGGATCGCGCTATCCAACTCGGTGTTGAGGTCTTTGGTTAGAGCTTCGGTGATCGAAAACCAGACTTTGTCGCGGACGTTCAAGGTAATGTTTTCCGGCACCGTGCGGGTGCGCCGCGCTTGGGCCTGCGCTTCGGCGAGACGGCGTCCGTTGAGGTCGAATATTTCCAACCGTACCGCCACTACCGCGTCGTAGCGCTCCGACTGATCGACGGTGAGCGCTCCGCGAAACCCACTCTCGCGCTTCAATACGGTCTCCGTCACCACGCCGTTATCAATAGTAAACACCGCGCGCCGGCCCGACGATCCGGCCGCCCGCAACCGATCTTCCGCCCACCGACGGGCGGCGGCGGCCGGCGCCACCGGCATCATATGCGCGACATTCGGCGCGGCCAGGCTCGATTTAAACCCGTCGACGATTTCGATCTTGGAGACATCGAGATCGAAGGCGCCAAGATGGGTATAGGTTAGTCGCGGGAAATTGGTTTGCGGCGGGGCGCTAGTGCATGCCGCCAATAAAAGCGCCACCGCGATAACCCAATATCGAGGTAAAAATACCGTCACGCACACCCTCCATTCATCGGTTTACACCCCCATTCAAACCAGCGATTACGGCAAATCCGTGACCGGCTATCGCGGCTCCAGGGTCTCCGGGTCGAACAGGTAGAGCGCATTGCAGAACTCGCAGGTCACCTCGACCGCGCCATCGATCGACAGCTCCACCAGCTCCTCCTGCGGCAACTGGTGAAGCACATTCAATATGCGCTCTTCCGAACACCGGCAGCCGCGGGTCAACTGGCGCGGCGGGGTCACTCGAAGCCCTTCCTCGTGGAACAGGCGATAGAGATAACGCCGGGGCGCGAGTTCCGGGTCGAGCATTTCTTTATCGGTACCGGTCGCCATCAGCATCATGTTGCGCCGCCAGGGATCGTCGCCATCGTCGGACGGTAGTATTTCCAAGGTTTGGTCGGCAACCCGTTGCAACATAATGCCCGCCGCCCGCCAGGCGCCGTCGCCGTCGCCGTCGCGGCCCGCCGATACCATGACAGCCGCGTCCATCTGTTGCGATTGGCGAAAATAATGCTGGGCGAATTCGGCCAGGGTATCGCCGATCAACTCCACCAAGCCCTGATAGCGTTCCGTGTGGGTGCCCTGGTCGACAGTCAACGCCATATAGCCCTTTCCCAACAGGTCGCGGGCGCTTGGGCTGTCTAAGGTCACGACCTTGTCTTCGTCGAACTTGGCATAACCGCGCAAGGTAAAAGTCGCGCCTTCATCGTTCGTGGTGATATCAACCACCACCAGCGACACCGGCCCATCGCCCTGCATCTGCAGGGTGAAAATACCGTTGAATTTGAGCGCCCCGGCCAAGGTCGCCCCCAACGCCAGGGCCTGCCCGACCAACTGAGCCACCGGTTCGGGATAATCATGGCGGGTGAGCACGTCGTCGGCCAACGGGCCAAGCCGTGTCAGGCGCCCGGTCAGGGCCGGCCCCTGGGCGCGGCCTGCTTGTAAATTGAAGGGTTGGATTAAATCGTCAACCAGGGTCGAACCATCACCATCGACGACTTCACTGCCGTCAGGCATCGTCACCGTCCTGCCCGAGACACCATAGAAGAATGCTCTTTTGCGCCGGCAGCCGGTTGCCGGCCTCTACCCACACCACCGATTGCGGTCCGTCGATGACCGCCGCGTCGACTTCATCCCCGCGATGGGCCGGCAGACAATGCATGAATATGGCGTCATCCTTGGCGCGCGCCATCAGCGCGGTATCGATCCGGTAGGGCACCAGAGTGGCGCACCGCGCTTCGGCGTCCTTATCGCCCATGGACACCCATGTATCGGTCACCACGCAATCGGCGCCGTCGACCGCGGCCTGGGGATCGTCACTGAGGCTAACTTGACCACCATTGGCGCTCGCCCATTCGAGCAACCCCGCCGCCGGTTGCAACGACGAAGGCGTCGCCAGGCGCAGCTCGAACTGGAACTTGACCGCGGCATGGATCCACGAGGCGGCGACATTGTTGCCATCGCCGCTCCACGCCACCACCTTGCCAGCGATCGGCCCCTTCACTTCTTCGAACGTCATCACGTCGGCCATGATCTGGCACGGGTGGGAATCATTGGTCAGGCCGTTGATCACCGGTACGCTGGCGGCGGCGGCCATTTCGTGCAGGTTTTCCGGCGCCGAGGTGCGCAGCATGATGGCGTCGACATACTGCGACAGCACGCGCGCAGTGTCGGCGACCGTCTCACCCCGCCCCAATTGGGTGCCGCCCTGGTCCAACACAATCGCGCTGCCGCCGAGTTGCTGGATCGCCACTTCGAAGGAAACCCGGGTCCGCGTACTCGGCTTCTCGAAAACCATCGCCAGGGTGCAGCCCGGCAGGCGCGCCGGCGTCGGTGCGGCCGATTTCAGCGCCAGGGCGGTGTCGAGGATGCGCCGCAGGGTCGCCGCGTCGAGCACGTCCAAATCAAGAAAATGACGAATGTCAGTCATCGCCGTTCGCTTAGCCTTTCGCGTTCAGGTCGGCGCAGGCGCTTTCCAACGAAGCCAATATCACCTCAACCTCGGGCTCGCGAATGGTCAGCGGCGGCAATAGCCGTAACACGTTCTCGCCGGCCACCACGGTCAATAAGCCATGCTCGCGCGCCAAGTCGCCCAGGGCGCCGTTGGTGTGGGGCTCGCGCACCACCATACCCAGCATCAAGCCGCTGCCGCGGACCGAACCGATAATGTCCCGATAGCGTCCGGCCAGGGCGACCAGCCCGTCGCCCAGCAAGGTGCCGATACGTTCCACCTCGCCCAGGAAGCCGTCTTCCAAAAGTATGTCGAGGGTCGCATTCGCCGCCGCCATCGCCAGCGGGTTACCGCCGAAGGTGCTGCCATGGGTGCCCGGCGACATGGCCGCGGCGACGCGCTCACTGGCCAACACCGCGCCGCACGGAAAACCGCCGGCGATGCCTTTGGCGCAGGCCATGATGTCCGGCGTAACGCCGGTCCATTCGTGGGCGAACAATTTGCCGGTGCGGCCAAAGCCGGTCTGTACTTCGTCGAGCACCAGCAAGATGCCGAATTCGTCCGCCGTTGCCCGCAGCGCCTGCATATAGTCACGGTCGAGGGGGCGGATGCCGCCTTCGCCTTGCAGCGGCTCGGCGATAATCGCCGCGGTTTGCGGGCCGATGGCGGCGCGCAGTTCGTTCAGATTGTTCGGCGGCACGATGTCGAAACCGTCGGCTGGCGGCCCGAAACCGTCGAGATGCTTGGGATTTTGCGCCGCCCCCAGGGTCGCCAGGGTGCGGCCGTGGAACGACCCCTCCAAGGTGACCGCCCGGAAGCGCTCGGGCGCGCCGTTCACGGCTTGGTATTTGCGCGCGATCTTGATCGCGCCTTCCATCGCCTCAGCGCCGGAATTGCAGAAAAAGCTCGCCCCGGCAAAGGACGCGCCGGCCAGCCGTTCGGCAAAGCGGGTCTGCTCGGGAATCTCATACAAGTTCGAGACGTGCCACAGACGCTGCACCTGCTCGCTCAGCGCCGCCACTAAATGAGGGTGGCTGTGGCCCATGGACACCACCGCAATGCCGCCGGCGCCGTCGAGATAGCGCTTGCCCTCGGTCGAAATCAAGTACGCCCCCTCGCCCCGTTCAAAGGCGATGGGGATACGCCCGTAAGTCTGCATGACGGCGTTCATGAGCTTTAATCCGTTTTAGTTAGCAGTCGCGCGCCGGTTCCCGGTTCACGCTGAAAAAGGCCGTGAATATCGGGAAAGGCCGCACCGAAGTCAACGCCAGGAGAGACCCAGCCCTAGCTCTTAACGCGGTAGCCGATGGCAAAAAGCCGGTAGCTGATCGCCGCCAGCACGCCGATGCAGCCCATGGTGACGATCACGCCGATCAGCGGGTCGGCGTCGCCGCGCCCGGTTATGCCGAAGCGCACGCCGTCGACGATGTAGAATACCGGGTTGGCTCGCGCCCAGGGCTGCAGCGCGGCGGGCAGTTGGTCGAGCGAGAAAAACACCCCGGAGAGAAATACAAACGGCAGAAAGATGAAGGTCTGCACGCCGGCCAGATAATCCCATTTCGGCGCCCACAGGCCAGCGATTTGGCTAAATAGAGCGATGATCAGCGCCCCCGCGATGGCGAAGTAGGCCAGGGTGAACGGCGCGACGGGTACCTGGCCACCAAACGGCAGCAGCACCGCCCACACCACCGTGCCGACGATCAGGCCACCGGTAACCGACGAGCCGGCATAGGCCAGAACCAGTTCCGCCGGGGTCAGCGGCGCGGTTGCCAGATCGCCGAAAATCCCCTCTGTCTTGTCATAGACCATCGAAAACGCCGCCGATTCGAACGTTCGCTCCAAGATAGCCACGGCGATCAGTCCGGGCACCAGAAATTCCAGAAACGGCATGCCGAGCACGACCTTGCCCGAGGCGCCAACCACCAGGGCGAAAACGCCGGCGAACAACAGCGCGCGAATTGACGGCGCGGCGAGTGTAATGCCCCATATCTTGAACCCGCGATGGACCTCGCGGCGGTAGAAGGTCGCTAAGCCCCGCCCGTTAATGGCGCCGAACCGGCGGACTCGCGGCCGCTCTCGCCAAATCCCCTCAGACATAACTGCGCTGCCCGCCCGCCATCAGCTTTTCAATTTGTAGCCGGTCGCGAACAACCGGTAGACCAGTGCGAACAGGGCCGCGTTGATGACGATCATGACGGTCACGCTCAGCCACAAGGCGCTGTCCAACTGGTCGATGAAGCCGTAGCGGAAGCCGTCGATAGCGTAGAAAAACGGGTTGAAGCGCGCCACATCCTGCCAGCCCTCGGGCAGGCGGCCGATCGAATAGAAGGTCCCCGACAGGAACGATAACGGCACCACGACGAAATTGGTCATAGCGGCGATATGATCGAACTTCTCCGCCCAGATGCCACCGACCAGCCCCAACAGCGACAGCATGGTCGAGGCGGCGACCGCGTGAAACAGGATCGCTACCGGGTGGTGGATTTGTAAATCGACAAACACCCACATGGCGGCGCCGGTGGCCAGGCCGACCAGCACGCCGCGGGTCACGCCGCCGGCGACGAAGCCGAAAGTAAGTTCCGCCGGGCTTAGGGGCGGCATCAGCACATCAACGATATTGCCCTGCACTTTCGAGACCAGGATCGACGACGAGGTGTTGGCGAAGGAATTCTGCAGGATCGACATCATGATTAAGCCGGGCGCCAAAAACACCGCAAAAGACAGGTCGCCGATTACGCGTGCGTCACCGCCGAGCGCGACGTTAAAAATCACGAAAAACAGCAGGGTGGTGACCACCGGGGCAGCCAGGGTCTGGGTGCCGACCTTGTAGAACCGGGTGACTTCGCGAACATAGAGGGTCCACAGGCCGCGCCAATTCACCGCGCCGATCGTCCGCGCCAAGGGCGGCCCGGACAGGACCGGGCCTTTTTCTCGCGACTGCTCGCTCATGGATTACGGCTCATGGTTGCGGGGCTGTGAAACTTATGGAGCACTGCGGCGACACGCAAGCCTGGTTGATTGTATATAGGGCGGGCAATTCCAGCAGCGGCAAGCGCCCCATGTCTAACACCAATGACACCACAACCGGTGGCCCGAAAAAACGGCGCAAACCCAAGCCGGCCACCGCCGCGCGGCTGGAAAAGGCGGCGCTGGCGCATATCGACCGCTATGCCACCTCGGCAGCCAATTTGCGCAGCGTGTTGATGCGCCGCGTCGAACGCTCGGTCCGCCTGCACGATACCGACCGCGACGAGGCCAGCGAATGGGTCGACGCGATTATCGCCAAGCTGCTCGAGCGGCGCTTGCTCGATGACGCGGCCTATGCGCAAGCGCGTGCGAACAGCCTGCACCGGTCCGGCGCCTCGCGGCGCAAGATCGCCGGTATGCTTCATCAAAAGGGTGTTGGCCAAAGCGACATCGCGGCGGCGCTGGCGAGCGTGGGCAGCGAATATCTCGATAGCGAATTGGCCGCGGCCTGCCGCTTCGCGCGCCGCCGGCGTCTCGGCCCCTACCGCGCACCCGAAGCGCGCGCCGAACGCCACCGGCGCGACCTGGCAGCCCTCGCCCGCGCCGGGTTCGGCTACGACACGGCGCGCCGGGTGATCGACGCAGAATCAGCCGAAGCGCTCGAAGACGATGCGCTGGCGCTGAGTTGAAGTGGATTGCAGGCTAGCCACCGTCGCCGTCGCCAGACGCCTCGGCGGCCGATCCCGACGATTCGACGATGGCCGCGCCCGCCGTTGGCGCACGATCCGCCGGCGGCTGGAAGATTTCCGGCTGATCGTTGGGATAGCTTTCCAGATAGATCGACGTGCTGGGAAAGGCGAAATCGCTTTTCGCCTCGGCAACGATCTCCTTCACCCGGTAGGCCAGGCGTTCCTTCGCCGCCAGCCACTCGCCCCATACGGTGGTTTTGGTAAAGCAGTAGAGCATGATGTCGATACTGCTATCGCCGAAGCTGTCGATGCGCACGAAGGTCGAGACTTCGGGCGGTTTAGCAAAATCGTCGCCGTTCAAAATGTAGGCTTCGATTTCATCGCGGATATAGCGCAGTTGATCGACGCTGGTGCCGTAGATAACGCCGATCTTCCAGTAGATGCGCCGGTGGGTCATCTTCGAGAAATTGATCACCGCGTTGTCGGCCAACGCCGTATTGGGCACCTGCACCGCAGCCTTATCGAATTGGCGAACAGCCGTCGAGCGGAAGCCGATCGCCTCGACGGTGCCTTCGACCACCCCATCGACGCGAATCCAGTCGCCGATCTGAAACCGCCGTTCGGCGAGGATCAACACACCGGACAACAGGTTTTTCAGCAGATCCTGCGCCGCCAACGCGCCGGCCAGGCCGAACAGTCCGAGACCGGCGAGGATCGGGCCGATCTCAATCCCCCAAACGTCGAGAATCGCCGCGGCGCCAATGAACATGAACAGAATTTTGACCGCCTTGACGAACCACGCCACCATGGTGTCAGAAAATAAATCCTTGAGGCGGCCCAGTAGAAAGCTCAACGGCTCAACCAGGGAAATGATGCCCCAGAACAAGGTCAAGGCGACCAAGGAGCGCGTAATCTTCGCCGCAATAATGTCGAAGGTCGCGTCGAGCTGTAGAACCTCGGTGGCGATAAAAAAGCCCAGCACGATTGGCACAAACCGCAGCGGCTTTTCCAATGCATCAATCGTCCGGTCATCGATTTCGGTGGTCGTTCTGGTCGTTAGTCGCTTGAGCCAGGCAATCACGAACCGGGCGAACAACCGGCGGATAACCAGGAACAAGGCGAATACGCCGACACCGACGAGAATGCGGCCAAGGTCGGTACCGAACGCCGCATTGTTCCATACATCGACGACGATCGCCCAAAATTCGATTAGTGAGTTCATATAACAACAAGCCTTAGACGGGGGGTGCTTTGAAACGAACGTTTATCAAACGCCGGCCCCGAGTAAAAGCACGGGTGCGATTTCAACATAGCGCTTGGTGCGTCATTGACTTCTCCAGGCGGTCCATTACATATCGCCCTACGTGATACATTTGTTTAGTGTTACTTGAATAGCCGGCATGCCGATTAGCTTAGTTACCCCTGACAATGTGATCGTAATCCATCCGCGCCGTCACATTTTGGGGGCGGGGATTCAACACTTCTGTTAGAGGACACGACTATGACAACTGGTACTGTAAAGTGGTTCGACCCGGCCAAGGGTTACGGATTCATTGAGCCGGAAGACGGCTCCAAGGACGCCTTCGTCCATATTTCGGCCGTCGAACGCGCTGGATTGAGTTCGCTTAACGAAGGGCAGAAAGTCTCTTATGAGCTACAGCCCGGACAGAACGGCAAATCATCCGCCGAGAATCTGACGATCGTCGAATAACGATACAAGGCGCCGCCTCCTGCCAGGCGGGAGGCGGCTGCCGAAGATCGGCGAGGCTTTCGAATAAAATGCCCTTGGGGTCTCTCGCGGGCCGCCAGCGTTTGTCCGGACGGCTGCACAGCCGCGGCAACGCCGAAAAATCCACCCCAAATTAGTCGCGCGAATAGTTACGCCCCGCACTGCGGGTCGTCGTTGCGATATGGATGGCCAGCGCCTTCTGAAAGGTCGTGGGTTCAGAGACCACCGGCGGCCGTCGGCCGAACAGGCGCATAATCGACGCGCCCAGTGACGGGGCAGCAGATTCTTCAAACAAATCTTTAGTGCTCATAATACCTAACCCTTATTGTTGAGCCGAAACTCAGCAAAAATATAACAAAACATTAATTTTGAAAGCAATTTGTATTTATAGTTAATACGTTTTTAATTTATGTTTATTTCTAATAAAATATCACAAAAATTTTAAAAGTATTTATATTTAATTTTATCTATTAAAGTTAATGGCCTGAAAGTAGCGGATATTTGATAAATTTGGCGGTGGCGAAAGCTATAAGGCCCGCTAAATTGTCCAACCTATGAGATCAAAAAGCCTAGCCGCACCTCTGGCGATCGCCCTGACGATCCCCTTCGCCACCGTCAACACGGCAGAGGCCGAAATATTACCCGACTGCGTGCGCGCGGCGGCCACCGCTAATCTCGATGCAAAAACCCAATATCAGCGCGATCTGCGTGACCTCATCGTAACCCAGCGCCCCGAATTTGAAGCCCTCGCCACGATCAACCAGGATTTGCAGATCGGCCTCGCGCAATCGCGGCGGGCGAAGTACGACTATTTGCTAGACCATGATCGCGAGCGGATCGATACAAGCAATGGTATCTCCCGGTTCAGTAATTTCCGGTGGTCTCTTACAGAAAATGAAAATTTCAAGGCCGACGACAGTTCCTACCGGGATCTGGAAGCCCGCGTCGACGGCCTGCAGGAACAAAGCACCGATCATCCCGATTGGCCCGCCCTGCGCGAGTTCTTTCGCGCCGTCCTGCGCCCCAGCCCGTTATCGGCCGATCTCATAGAGGGGCTCGTAACCCGGCAGGGCGAAATCGCCGCGACGCTCAAAAATTGCCAGCGCGAATAACGCCCTCAAGAGGAAATCGGGCTGCGCGTATCGGCCAAGAGTCGACTAGCGATGCCAATAAAGCAGACGCCGGCCGCCCGCTCGATCCAATGACGCGCATTAACGAAACGCGTCATCACAAGTGGTGAAGACATAAACACGCTGACAATAGTGTACCAAGTCAGTGCGCTGACAAACACCAAGCCGATCATCAAAGCCATCAACCAGATTGGCGTTTCAACAGTGACCGACGTCGCAAAAACACTGGCAAAAAGAACTATCGCCCTGGGGTTGGTGAGGGTTACCAGAAAGCCGAATAGAAGAGAGTTGCCGCAGGAACGCGAGCCATGGTCGGAAACATCGAGCGCTTCCGGCTTCGCGAACACCAACCTGATGCCGAGATAAATGAGATAACAGGCTCCCAGTACGCGCACTGTCCAGGCCAGCCACTGGTACTCCACGAGCACCGCCGATAGCCCGATGAGGCTCAAGGTCGCATAAGAACCAAGCCCCAACGAAACGCCGAGCGTTGTCAGCAGACCGGCCCTGGTCCCCCGCGTCATGGACGACCGGACAACGGCTACGAAATCGGGGCCCGGCAGCATGAGCGCCGGAATAAAGATGCCAAAAACAGCAATCAGAACAATCGAAACATCCATGGCTAACCCTAAATGATGGCTGCTACAGTCCAATCAGATCGCAGGCGCGCCCCGAACACCTTGTCCTACGGCGCGCCAGGCGTATTTTGATCTGACGTAATTTACCTGTCCTACCCCTGCGTTTCCATACAAGCGCAACGATGGCCGGAAGACCGAAAAGCATGAACCGGGATCGATCCTATTTTTTACTGCTGAACATTGGTCACTTTCTCGACCATTTATTCACGCTGATTTTCGCAACGGTCGCGGCCCTAGCGCTCCACCGCCAATGGGGTCTCGGTTATGGCGATCTTCTGGCCTATGCGACGCCGGGTTTTTTCGCGCTTGGCCTCTTCGCGCTGCCGGCCGGCTGGCTCGCCGATAAATGGAGCCGCGATGGGATGATGTCGGTCTTTTTCATCGGCATCGGCCTGACATCGATCGTCACCGGCTTCGCCCAAACGCCGTTGCAGATCGGCGCCGGATTGTTCGTAATCGGCATGTTCGCCGCCATCTACCATCCGGTCGGCTTGGCGATCGTCACCATGCGGTGGCGCAATACCGGCATGCGGATTGCCGCGAACGGCGTATGGGGAAATCTTGGGGTGGCCAGCGCGGCGCTGATCACCGGATATCTGATCGACCATGGCGGCTGGCGGTTGGCCTATATCCTGCCCGGCATTTTTTCCATCGCCATGGGTTTCGCCTTCATATGGCTGCGCTGGGACAGCATTACCGCCGAGCGGTCGTCGCCGAACGCGCAACCCCAGGGCCGTGAAACCATCGAACCCGGTGCCGGCCGCAAATTGCTCATCCGCGTCTCGGCGATCGTCTTTTTGACCACGGCGGTTTCTTCCATCATCTTCCAATCGACCAGCTTCGCATTGCCGAAGATCTTCGACGAGCGCCTGCAAGGCTTGGTCGCGCAATTGTCGCTGTGGGCCGAAGGCGTGGCCGAACCCGGACAAAGCGATGTCGCAACCACGGTCGGCATCCTCGCCTTTGTGGTGTTCGCGGTCGCCTCGATGGCCCAACTGGTGGTGGGCAGCATGCTCGATCGTTTTGGTCCGCGCACCACCTTTATCGGCGCGGCAACCATTCAGATAACTTTCTTTGCCCTGATGCCAGGACTGACCGACGGGCTCGCGCTGGCCGTGGCGTTCGGCTTCATGCTCGGCGCCTTCGGCCAGATCCCGATCAACGATTATATGATTGGCAAGATGGCGAGCGGTGCAGCGCGGGCCCGCATCTATGGCGTGCGCTATGTCGTCAGCTTCTCGGTGCTGGCCGTCACGCTGCCACTGATCGCCTTTGTCCACGACCATTGGGGTTTCGACACGCTGTTCCGCCTGCTCGCCGGCGCCGCCTTGGTAATTTTGGTCGCGGTGGTAACACTGCCGCGGCGGCTACCTTCGCCGGAGATCACGCGCGCCCCCGCCGAGTAAACACAATCAACCTGCGAATATCCGCCGCGACAATCGTTTGCCGCGCAATCGCCCCTTTCGCATCAAATTTAGCGCACAAAGCCGACCATGATTGTCGCCCTCGTTAATTCATTGCGCAGGGGAAGCAGACGTCATGATGATCGGTCATTTACCGAGTGCCTATTTGGTCTACAAAATCGGCGCGCCGCGCACCCTGAACACCACTGTGTTCATGGCAGGTATGGTCGGCGCCTTATTCCCGGATATCGATCTGCTGTGGTTCTACTTTGTCGATAATCGAGCCTATCACCACCACGAATATCTGACCCACCGGCCGGCTATTTGGCTGGGTCTGTTGGTCGCCTTCTTCGTATTTTCACGCTACTTCAAAAATCGCCTGGGGTTAATCGGCATGTCGTTTTGCATCGGTGCGATCACCCACGTCGTGTTCGACAGCACCGTCGGGAAGATTTTTTGGCTATGGCCTTTTTCCGACTATTCGCTAACCCTGGTCACCGTTCAGGCGACCCATTCCCATTTCATGCTGTCATTTCTGGCCCACTGGACCTTCAAGGTCGAAATCGCGGTCACAACAGTTGCTGTCATCGTGTTTCTTCACAGTCGGTATCGAAAAAGGAAAGCCACACCGGTTCCGACGGGAAATGAGAAGGCCCGGTGAAGCTCTACTGCTCCGGCACGCCCGCTTTGCGCAGACCGTCGAGATAGAGCGCGAGTTGCTCGGGCCGCTTGATGAAGAACAGTTTTTTCTCGGCGAACGCGCTGGAGAAGTTCGGTTTTTCGGCAAGCAACCGCGCCACCGCCCGTTCTGCCTCGTGTTGGCGATCGAGATAGGCCAAGGCAACCGCCATATGGGCCAGCGTCCAATATTGGCGGTTGGGAATAACAGCGGCCCGCTCCGTCCATTCCAAAGCAATTTCGAAATCTTGCTTGAAGATGAGCGCCAGCGCCCCATAGGTCAGAAAAGCCCACACCTGCGGATCGTTGGGGCTGAGGGCGATAGCTTTCTCGAACTGGCCGATGGATTCCTCGAAACGGCCCTCATAGGCCAGCGCGTCGCCCATGGCGCAATGGGCGACGGCCAGCGTCGGGTTCAGGCGGACCGCCGCTTCGTTGCCGGCCAGCGAGCCGGTGTAATCGCGCCGCGCCAAGGCGGTACGCGCCATAATCATATAGAAGACGGCGTTTTGGTCGTCGATCGCCAACGCCTGGTTCGCCGCCGCCAGCGCCTCGTCGAGCAATTCGTCGCCGGGTTCGGTATCCCAATAGACCATGCCCAGCACAACGGCATAGGCCCACCAGGCATAGGCGTTGCCGAATTCCGGATCGAGCTCAAAACTCTGCTTGAGGAGACGCTGAGCTTCTTGATTTCCCTCGACGGTGAATTTGTAGAAATGTGACATGCCCAGATGGTAGCAGTCCCAGGCCTGCAGATTGGTGCGGGGCATGCGCTCCACCCGGTGGCGTTCGGCGGCGCCAAGCTCGGGCTCGATACGCCCGACGATGGTGTCGGTTATCTCGTCCTGTAGATCGAAAATATCGTCGAGATTTCGGTCGTAGCGTTCTGCCCACAGATGATCGCCGGTCGCCCCGTCGATAAGCTGGGCGGTGATCCGCAGCCGCTGGCCGCTACGCCGCACGCTGCCCTCGACCACATAATTGGCGCCTAGTTCGCCGGCGACTTGCCTAATATCGAACGATTTTCCCTTATAGCCAAACGTGGAGTTACGGGCGATCACGCGTAGCCAGCGATGCTTCGATAGGGCGGTGATGATGTCTTCGGTGGTGCCGTCGGCGAAATATTCCTGATCCCCATCGCCCGACATATTGTCGAACGGCAGCACGGCGACGACTGGGTGATCCGAGGCGACCTGCGCTGGCATATCGTCAGCGGTGTTCGCGCCCCCGTCCTCAACCTGCCGCCGCACGCGGTAAGATTGCACGGGTTGGGCAATGTTCTTCACCTCTTGCAGGCCGAGATCGTCGAAACCGACGTCGACCGCCGTGCTCACATGTTCAAAGACCGTGCCGGAGACGCAAATCCCACCCGGGTCAGCCAGCCCCTCCATACGCGCCGCGACATTGACGCCATTGCCGTATAGATCGTCGCCGTCGACGATGACATCGCCCAGGCTGATGCCGATTCGAAACAGAAGGCGTTGCTGATCGGGCACGTCGGCATTGGCCGCCGCCAAGGCGTCCTGCACGGCGACCGCATGGTTGACCGCATCAACAGCGCTGGGAAATTCGATCAGCAGTCCGTCACCGGTGGTTTTGAACAGCCGCCCGCCAAATTTATCGATGTTGGGGTCGAAAGCGTCCCGACGCAGCTTTTTGAGACGCGCCAGGGTCCCCGCTTCGTCGGTGCCCATCAACCGCGAATAGCCGACAATATCAGCGGCCAGAATGGCGGCAAGCCTGCGTTGAACCCGTTCTTCGGCCATTTAATGGCCCCTCCCCCACGATCACGGCGCGAGTGTATGTTCGGGTGGCCTCGGGTCAACCCACAGCGCAAGAAAAAGCGGCGGCACCCTTGAGCACCGCCGCCATACCAGGTTTTACCGACTGCCGAAGAGCAGCTAGGAATAGGCCTTATTCCTTATCCCAGTTACGGGTCACTGGCTGGTTATTCGCCCGCATGAAGTCCATGTAGGCGGTCAGCGTTGCGGTCCCCGGGAAGCCCTTCGCGTCCGTATCCTTAGCCCAATTCAACGCGAGCGGCGCCATACCTTTGGCCCATTTCGCCCGTTCCTCGGGATCCATGTTGGACGCCACGGTCTTGAACTCTTTTTCGCATCTGGCGAGGCCGGTTGACGCGCCGTCGATCACCAGTTTGAGCTGCGCCTGGTTGTAGGCTTCGCCGGCCGCCATCAAGGCGGTCTTGACGTCATCGGACGCCGAATCCCAGAAATCCGCGTTGACGGTTATCGGCACGATCGATGCCGCGCCCAATCCCGCGTCGAGCATATGGGGCGCCGGCTCGCACAGTTTGAACGCGCCCATCGCCTGTTTCCACACGATCATGGCGTCGTAAATACCGGTTTGCAGCGAGTTATACGCATCGGCGAGGTTCGTCGACACGCCGGCCGCACCAGTTGGCACCACCCACGGCAGGTTCGGACCCGCCGCGCCGACTTTCTTACCCTTCAAGTCCGACAGCTTCTTCAACGGTGTCGACGACAGCAGGATATAGTTATCGACATTATCGCTCACCCCAACCTGGACCTGGTTAAACTTCCGCCAGGTCTCGTCAAACGCCGGGAATTCCTTCTGCAGCATCTTGTATGCGTCCGCCACGATGCCGGGATCGCCGGCATTGGTGAACGGTGTCACATAGGGGATGTTGTAGAGCGGAATCCGATCCGCGTGGAACGCTGCCGGGATCAACGCGATCTCACCCAGCCCACTATCCACCGCATCAAACTCACCGCGCGGCTTGGCGATCTGGCCGCTATGCGCCAAATTCCATTCGATTTTGAAATTGCCGGACTTTGCCAAACTCTCGTTGGCGGTCTCCACAAAGGCGCCATTGAAGGCTTCAACGAAAGTCGCGGCCGGCGGATAGCCCGATATAAAGGTCATTTTGACCGCTTGTTGCGCCTGCGCCGGTTGCAGCGACGCGACCGCAACAAACGCTGCGGCGGCCGCTATTCCTAATCCATATTTATAAACAGACATATGCCGTTCCTTCCTGTTATGGGCAGGGACGAGCATTGTAAGGCGAACACAGATCAAGACCGGCGAACGCTAGACCGGCGCCAAAAATGCTGCCGTGCCATTTCGATTCCATGGTTTCGGTTCCATGGGTGTTGAGCGCTGATCCTCACATTCCCCAGGCGGCTTCAGCACTGGCGGTTAGAAGAGCATGGAAATCTGTGACAGGCGAGTCAATTTGTAGCGAGACCATCGGTCCGTGCGATGTACTCGCCTGCGGTGGCAGCGCGCGGTTCCGCTAGACGGTCCAATTTGGATAACACCTCAATATTCGACCTACCCTTTTTATGGAATCACCGGCAACAGCACATGGGAAGGGTAGTCGGGTCCGGTATGGACCGTCACTTTCTGGCCATAGACCTCGACCGGGCGGTTGCCTTTCATTTCATGTTTGAACGGTCCAACGCCGTACTGGATGCGGCCGGCGATCTCCGGAGATCCCGTTTCGTAACCGGGCCAAACATAGTCGCGGCCGCGCACGCTCAAGCCCAGCCGGTAACCTTCGGGCAGCACGATCGAGGTCGGCCAAATTTCGATATCGAGCTCGTAGACCTCGCCCGGCGTAAGATTCTGCACCTCGTCATGGCTGTGATAGGGCCGGTAGGGCAGTGTCTGGTCCGGATCCAGTTTACGGTGCGAAGCGCGCAACCAGCCAATGCCAACCGGCGTGTGCGGATCGTTCGAGCCCTGATACACGATTTCCTTCAAATCCGGTGTGAAGGCCCGCAGCACCAGGAACAAATCCGCATCCTCGGTCTCCGACGAGATGAACAACTTCGCCGCGACCGGCCCGGTGATCTCGGTCTCCAAAGCGACCGGCGCCGTCAAGAAGGTCAGCCCGTCGCCCAGCGCATCGTAGGTAACCTCATTGACATTGTCCGTCGCGGCCGCCGAAAGCGACTTGTCAGTCGGGTCGAGATACATCGGCGTCCACGCGGTGCGCGCCAGCGGCCATTCTTCCTCGGCGCGTTCAACGAACGTCTCGTGCGGGTGGCGGACATGCAGCGCAACCTTGGGCTGCTGCTCCCAACCGGTATCCTCACCTTTGAGGAAATGGCCGAAGAACCGCTTCTGCAACGCCATGCCGTAATCGCTGTAGAAATGGGTGAAATGATCGAGGCCGTGGATCTCCAGCCATTTCTGGTCGCTGGCTGAATTGACATAGCCTTCAGTGTTGCCGCGCGGGTGCAGGCCGACGCCGCCCCAATTACCGGCCGAGAGCAACGGCACGTTGATCTTGGAATAATCGGGCATCCGCGCCCGCCAGTAATCGTCGACCAAGGGATGGGCCAAAATGTCGGCGCCATAGTCGGTGCGATTGTCGGCAAGCTGTTCTTCGGTGAGGGTGTCGGGACCGGAAATCCATTCGCCGTTGATGGCGCTTTTATACCCGTTGGCGCCTTTGCCGTGCTGGCGCGGCACGACGGCGCTATTGTACCAGACCGATGGGAAGCGGCAGGCGATGCCGCCATGGTGTCCCAGATCGCGGTAGAAGTCGGCGGCGCCCTCCCACACACACATCGCGGCGAGATGCTTGGGCTGCAGTGACGCGACCTGCCATTGGTTCATGCCGTAATAGGAAATGCCGTTGAGGCCGACCTTGCCGTTCGACCAGTTCTGGGTGCCCGCCCAGTCGATGCAGATAGCAAAATCTTCGGCTTCGCGCGGCGACCAAACTTCGAGCAAACCCGGCGAGCGGCCGGCGCCACGCGAATCGACGCGCACACAGGCATAGCCGTCCGGCACCCAGAGTTCCGGGTCGACCAGCTCCCAATTCTGATAACGGTTCGACGAGCGCGCCAGAATATCGGGATAATGATCGGCCAGGCGCTTCCATTGATAGGGATAGCCATCCTTGAAATGCAGCCATTTGGCATAGGGGCCGTAGCTCATAATGACCGGATGATTGCCGTCATCGTCGGGCCGGTAGACATCGGCGCGCAGCACGATCCCGTCATCCATCTCGATCGGCACATCCCAATCGATGCGCATCCCGTCGCGCACTTCCGACCGAAACCCCGTATCGTCTGCCATCGCCATATCGCCCATGACCTCTCCCCCAATTATTCTTAATTGTTGACGCCGATAGTTATATCGCCCGATCGCTGGCGGGGTAAGACCGGGTTGGATATTGTTAGGAGGGAAATTCAGAAACAGGAGAATATCCCATGTCTGACTTCATCTTCGCTTATCACGGTGGCAGTAAGCCCGAAACCCCCGAAGAGGGTGCCGAAATGATGGCCAAATGGCAGGCCTGGATTGCTGCCAATGGCGACGCCATGGTCAATCCCGGCAGTCCTTTGGGAATGTCAAAAACCGTCAGCGCCGATGGCGTGGCCGACGATGGCGGCGCCAATCCCCTATCGGGATATTCCATCGTGAATGCCGACAGCATGGACGCGGTGCTCGAGATCGCCAAGGCCTGCCCGTTCCTCGAAATGGACACCGCGACCATCGAAGTCGCGCAAGTGATGGAAATGTAGCGACCCCATGAGCGGCCGGCCGATCGATCATATTGTTTTGGCCGTCCGCAGTTTGGAGACGGCCGCGCAGACCTATGAGGGTTTGGGTTTCACCCTAACCCCGAGGGCGTTCCACGAAGACCGTATGGGCACCTCGAACCGGCTCGCCCAGTTCGCCGGACAAAATTTCATCGAACTGCTCGAGGTTGATCGGCCCGACTTGCTGGCGCCGCATGATTTCCAGCAGACCCCGCCGTTTTTCAGCTTCGGCGACCACAACAAATCCACCACCCGTGACGCGATGACCATGTTGGTCTTTGCCGGCGACGATGCGCGGGCCGACATCGCCGCCTTCGCGAAAGCCGATGTGCCAACCTATGCGCCCTTCGATTTCGACCGGCAGGCGACGTTGCCCAATGGCCAACAGGTGACGGTGTCCTTTTCGCTGGGCTTCGCCACTTCGCCCGACATGCCAGACCTCGCCTTTTTCGTTTGCCAGAATAGGGCGCCTGACTATTTCTGGAAACCGGCGTTTCAAAACCATGCGAACGGCGCCCAATCCATCACCGCGATCTACCTCGCCTCGGACAATCCGGCGCGCGACGCGGCTTTTATCGGCAAGCTATTTGAAGGCGAAATTACACCGGTCGACGGCGGTTTGTCGGTGGCGTGCGGTCCGCAGCAGGCCGTGCATGTTTTGACCCCCGATACGATCGCCGCGTTGGACCCCTCGTTCCAGGTTGACAGTTACGCAAACCCTGCATTTGCGGGGATCGAAATCTCAGCACCGGCGGCCCGAACCACGGTTCCCTCGACCGCGGCGCACGGCGTCTTCATCGCCCGGGCCGTGCGCGGCGCTTAGCGGTCTGAAGTTAGGCGGAAGCCTTCAACATATCGACAGCGGCAATCGCCACGGCGCGGCTGGCGGGCAAGCTCACCGTGACGATGGTGCCAACGCCAACTTGGCTTTGCAGATCGAGGGCGCCGCCATGGCGTTCGACCAAGGATTTTGTGAATGGCAACCCGAGACCAATCCCATCATTGGTATGGTCCGGCGCGCTGCCGTCTTGTTGGAAGCTGGCTAGCGATTTGGGAATATCCTCGATGCCGATGCCATTGTCGGAGATCTGCAAGACGAAGCCACGGCCGTCATGATGCCAGAACCGAACCGCCACCGTGCCGGTGCCATCCGAGGCCGTGTATTTCACCGCATTCGACAGCAGATTGAGCACGATCTGCTTGATTCGCGTCTCGTCCGCGCGCATCGATGGCAACAGTTCTTCGTCGATATCGACATCGAACTTAACATCCGCCGCATCGCTGCGTTCCCGAACCGTGTCGATGCAAAACCGCACCGCTGCCGCAGGGTCGAATACCGCCTCGTCCAGCTCGATGCCGGCTAACGATTCCAACCTTGTATAATCCAGAATGTCACTGACCATGGCGAGGAGATGTTCACCGGAACTCTTAATCAGGCCGGCATAATTCTGATATTGGTCGTTGCCCACTGGCCCGAGCGTCTCGCCAGCTATCATGTCGGAGAAACCAATTATGGCGTTCAGCGGAGTCCGTAATTCATGGCTCATCTTGGCCAGGAACAGCGCGCGCGCCTCGCCGCTGCGCAAGGCATCATCGGCGCGTTTCAGCGCCAGGTGGGTTTCGATGCGCGCGAACGCGACGACGAAATCAATCGGCTTCGAAATATAGTCGCTGGCGCCCATTTCCAGCGCCTGCGCGATGTCTTCGCTCTCGTCTTTGGCCGACACCATGATCACCGGCAGCATTCCCCGGTCACTGATCAAGCGCAGCCGTTTCAGCGTTTCCAGTCCGTCCATGCCGGACATCATGATGTCCAGCAGGACAAGATCGAAACTGCCCCGCGCCATCTCGGCCAGCGCGGTGATGCCGCTATCGGCAACCACAACCTCATAGCCACGGCGCGTGAGACGCCGTTGTAGGAGATCGCGATTTTCCTCAACGTCGTCGACGACGAGAAGACGCCCTTTTACATCATCCATGCGCGGTCTCGCCCGGATGGCTGTTTCGCTTACGCATCAGTCGGTCCTTGATGATAACGGGCAAGTTAAAGGCCTAATTGGTTAAGCCATGCTTACCCGATGGTCATCGGCACAGGGATGACCGCGGCCGGCTACCGGTGAATACGGATGACGATGCGGCGGTTTTGCGACTGGTTTTCCGATAGCGCGTTGCCGACGCCGTCGCGGTTGGGCAGCTTCGGCGTGGTATCGGCGAAGGCCACGGCGCGCAGCCGCCGCGACGGAATTTCGTTTTCCGTGAACAGCCGCACGATATTGGCGGCCTGGGCGCCCGACAGCTCCCAATTGGTGGCGTAGCGCGCGATCGCCGGCGGCGAATCGTCAGTATGGCCCTCAACAGCGATCTTAAATTTGCTGTAGCGCGGCGCCACTAGGGATTCCGAAATGCGCACCAGAACGGTCCGCGATTCCGGGCGAATCTCCGCCGAGCCTGAGCGGAAGAACGTGCTGGCGGCAAGCTCCAGGGTGATGCCGCGGTCAAACGTATCGACCCGCACCGCGTCGGCGACCCCAAGAGAGTCGACCATGGCTTCAAGCTGCGCGCGCAATTGCGCGGCCGGCCGGGCCACCGTGCGCTGACCGAGATCGCGGGCAATCCCCGCCTGCACCTGCTCGAAGGTCACCAGATCGACTTTCGAAAAACTGACCAGCAGAACGAAGAACGCCAGCAGCAGGGTCATCGCGTCGGCGAAGGTTATCAACCATTCATGGCCGTCTTCTTCCTCGATCGGCCGGCGCTTGTAGAAGGTTTTCATGACTTGGCTTGCGGCGGCGCCTAAGCGCTCGCCGGCGCCGGTTTTTTCGCCGGCTTGGCTTTTGCCTTGGCCTTAGCTTTGCTGTCCTTGGCCGCGTGCTTGGCGTCTACCTTTTCCGTCGCCGGTTTGCGCTTCAATTGCCGGTCGATGTCGTAGCGGATGGTGGGATCCAAATAGCTGTTCATATGGTCTTGAATTTTGCGCGGACTGGCTTCGTCGGCCACCATCGCCAGGCCTTCAACGATCATGTAATTGCGAAAGCGGAAAATCTCTTCGCGCTGCTGAATCTTATTCGCCGCCGGGGCGAAGACCAGGCGCGCCAGCATGATGCCGTAGAGCGTCGTCACCAGCGCGACAGCAAGGCCGACACCGATCGCGCCCGGATCGCCGCCCATCTTATCGAGCATGATAATCAACCCGATCAGGGTACCCACCATGCCAAACGCCGGCGCGGCGACGGCCATGTTGCGTAGGATCGCCGCGCTGACCATGTTGCGGTCGAAGGTGGATTCGATGACATTGGCCAGGATCGTTTTGATCTCCTCGCCGCTATACCCGGTGGTAATGAGCTCAACCCCAAACCGCAGGAAGCCGCCGTCCCAACCCGGGGTTTTTTTCACCTCCGCGTCGAGGCTGACGATGCCTTCGCTCTGCACCAGATAGGCCCAGCGGATCACGCGGCCGACTTCGGCGTTGAGCCGGGTGCGGCCCATGCGGTCGAGGGCGAAGGTGCTGGCGATGGCGCCCAGCGCTTTCAGGACATAACGGAATTCGTAGCTGATGAACGTCGCCGCCAAAGTGCCGCCGACCACCAGAATGAATCCGGCGCCGCTGATAAACACCATGAAATTATCGGTGCTGAGCGCGATAGCGGCGATAAACAGTCCAAATCCGACCAGCGCCGCAACGAAGGTATTGAACGACATTTAGGGCCTCTCGGTACGCACAAATTCGTACAGGGCGCCGATACTAAATCTTGCGGTCTTGAGGAATGGTTAACGCGTTACTACCGGGGCGCCAGGCCCAGCGCGTGGTCGCGAAACGTCCATATCACCAAGGCCGTGCTGGCGACCACATAGACTAGGCAATACAGCGATATGGTTTCGATGGTGACGCCGACGTCCAGCAACCGCCCAAAGATCGACGGCGCTATCGCCGACGTGAACGCGATCAACGCGCCGATCATGGCGCGGATCGACCCCAGATGGGCGGTGCCATAGAGCTCGGGCCACAACGCGCCTTGGGTCGGCATGAGCACGCCAACGCCAAGCCCTAAGAGACCAAAATAGATAAGCGAAATGATAGCGGCGTCAGAGATCGCAATGGCAACCAACGTCGCCGCCAGGGGCGCCATCATCACCGGCACCATCACCACGCTGCCAACCCGGTCGATGAGCGAGCCAACGGCGAGCGAGGTCACCACCTTGAGAATGGCGAATACCACAAACGCGCTGGCCAGAAGCTCCGGCGTCCAGCCCTTGGCATCGAAGATCGCGATTTGATGAAAGAACAGGCCGGTGCCGATGAATGAAAACGACAATAGCGCCGCCGCCAAAACGTAGAACCGCCGGTCGCGCAGAACCTCGCCTCGGGTCCAGTGCGCACCGGTGCCGCGCGACTGTACGGATGGTTGCCCGATGCGATCGAGATAGGCGCGGTGGCGCGCGCCATAACCACGCATCAACCACGGCACCAAGATCGCCAGCGCCACGGCGACCGTCGCGGCGGTGGCAAACCAGGTGCCCCGCCAGCCCACCTGAACGATGAGCACAACTACGATCGCCGGCAGAATGGCTTCGCCGAACGACTGGCCCATCGCCGCCACGCTGACCGCCTTGCCCCGGTCGGCGTCGAAATACCGTCCCATGCTGGTGGTTGAAATTTGCACCAGCAGGCCCTGGCCAGCCAGTCGGGCGAGATATATGCCAACCGCCAGAACCGCCACTGTCGGCGCCGCGGCAATCACCAGCATCGCCACCAGAATACCGCCGCACACTGCCGCCGTGTACCAGCGCAGATCGACCCGGTCGATCAATCGGCCCAGCCAGATCAACGTGGCCGCGCTGGCGATCGTGGCGATGGCGAACCAGTCGCCGAATTCCCCGTTGCTTAGGCCGAACTCTGCGCGAATACGTCCCCCCGACAGCGCGATAAAGAAGGTCTGGCCGAAGCTCGACGAAAGAGACATGACGAAGCCGAAACCGACAAAACGCCAATTATCCCGCAAAAACCGCAGATAGTTCATTCAGGGGTCCGGTTGATCGGCCGGCCGCGCCGCGGCGGCCTGTTCGAGGTGCCGGCAGGACATACCATAAAAGCGCCGCCGGTGCTGTCTCCCGCCGCCGGTATGCTATAAGCCCCGCAAAATCACGCTTACTTCAGGGAACGAGAGGGGATCACAATATGAGCAAGCACATTGGCGTTGTCGGCCTCGGCATCATGGGCTCGGCCATTTCCGGCAATTTCTGCAAATCCGGGTATCAAGTCACCGGTTTCGACATTTCGGCGGCGCGCTGCGACGAGTTGGCCGGCAAGGGCGGCGCCGTGGCCGGTTCACCGGGCGAAGTTGCCGCCGCCGCGGACATCGTGCTGACGTCGCTGCCGAGCAGCGCGGCGCTGGATGCGGTGGTGTCGGGCGCCGACGGCATCGCCGCGGCGGGCAACGCGGCCGCGCCGGTGATGGAGTGCAGCACCCTTCCCATCGAGGATAAGCAGCGCAACCACGACGCCTTGGCCGAAGTCGGCGTAACCTTGCTCGACGCGCCGCTCAGCGGCACCGGCGCCCAGGCGGTGACCAAGGATCTGGCGGTCTATCTCAGCGGCGATGAGAGCGCCGCCAACACTTGCGCCGAGATCATCGAAGGCTTTGCCCGCGCCCATTATTATGTCGGCGAATTCGGCAATGGCAGCCGCATGAAATATGTCGCCAACCATCTGGTCGCCATCCACAACGTCGCCGCTGCCGAGGCGCTGGTGCTCGGCATGAAGGCCGGCCTGGACGCCGAGACCATTTTCGAGGTGATCTCCGACAGCGCCGGCACCTCGCGCATGTTCGAAATACGTGGGCCGATGATGGTCGCCGACGATTACGACGACGCGACAATGAAAATCGAGGTCTGGCAGAAGGATATGGGCATCATCTCCGCCTTCGCCAAATCGCTGGCCTGCCCGGTGCCGATGTTCAGCACCACCGCCGACATCTACACCGCCGGCATGGCCCAAGGCCGCTCCCAGCAGGATACCGGCGCGGTGTGCGCCGTATTGGGTGAGATGGCGCGGCTCAAACGATAGGGGAGCACACCATCATGGACGGTGATTTCGAGAAAATGACCTTCGAGGTTGATGACGGGGTCGCCCTCGTCACCATCAACCGGCCGGAAGCGCGCAACGCGCTGGACGATGCGGTGCGCCGCGATCTCGACCGCGCCTTAACGCGCATCGAACAAGACGCCGGCGACACCGTTCACGCCGCCGTTCTAACCGGGGCGGGCGGCGCCTTTTGCGCCGGCGGCGACCTCAACGCACTGAAAGAATCATCCGGCAAGCCCGCCTCGCATACGCGCCAGCGGCTGCGCGATTCGCACCGCTTGCTGACCCGATGGGTCAATTTAGACGTGCCGACAATCGCCGCCGTCGAGGGCGCGGCGGCGGGGGCCGGGTTCAGCCTCGCCCTGGCCTGCGATTTCGTCATCTCCAGTCCGCGTGCGCGGTTCATCCTATCGTTCGGCCGCATCGGCTTAGTGCCCGACTGGGGCGCGCTTTATCTGCTACCGCGCATCGTTGGCCTGCAGAAGGCCAAGGAACTAGCCTTTTCCGCCCGTATTCTTGAGCCGCAGGAAGCCCACAGTTTGGGGATCGTCTATGAAATCGCCGAGGACGGCGACGCCGTGTCCCAAGCCGTCGCGCTTGCGAACCGGTTCCGCAATGCCTCGACCTTGGCCATCGGCATGACCAAGAGCATGCTCAACCAATCCTTCGAGCGCGACTTGGCGACCTCTCTGGACTTGGAAGCCTCGGTCCAGGCGATTGCCAATAACAGCGACTATCACCGCGACGCGGTCGCACGCTTTCTCGACAAGCAGCCGTCCCTATTCGATTGGGAAAAGCAGGGCAACTAGGCCAGGGGCCTCGCCCTTCGAGACGCGATCTACGATCGCTCCCCAGGATGAGGCTTGGTACTTAACTCTTAAAAAATAATCCTCATGCTGAGGAGGCGCGCAGCGCCGTCTCGAAGCATGACGTCGCGGCAGGCCCTCACACCTTCCGGGCGACGATATGGAAGATGTGCCAGTGCTTGGCCTCGCCGCGCACGGTCGTGGAATCGTCTTCCTCTTCGCGCAGCATCTCCACATTAAAGCCTTCGAGCAGCCCGTCGACCGCCTCGCGGTCGTGGAACGTCATCCCCGAACGGCCGGTCCAACTGTCGCGTGAGCCGAAGAGTTGGCAAGCGATCCGTCCACCGGGCTTGAGCGAGGCGGTAATGCGCGACCACACGGTGGTAAAATCGTCGGGCGCCATCAGGGGTAACGCGAAGCTGCTATTGACCAAATCGCAGGTTGGCCAGAACGCCTCCTCGAACCGGGCGACCTGGCCGGTGAGATCCGCGCCGGACGGCAAGTCGTCGCGCGCGGTAAGTTTCCCAATCGCCGAGGCTTCGGCATCGATCGCCAGCACCCGCCAGCCGCGGCGCACTAGCTCGATGGTGTCGCGGCCGCTCCCGCAGCCCAAATCGACCGCCAATCGCGGCCCAGTCGCGGGTTCGGTATCGAACCGATCGAGGGCAAATAACAGCGTTTCGCGCGGCGGGCGGGCACCGGTTTTTTCGTAATAGGCCGGCCAGTCGTGCGGCTCTCCGCCGTCTCCGGACAATACGCAGCTCCCGTTGTGTTACATATCCAACGCGCGCCGGTCATTCGCCGCCGGCCATTTTTGCGCCACCGGCAGATCGAAGACCAGGGTTTCGTCGGCATCGATCACACTCCAATCGCCGCGCGCCAGCTCCGCGTCGAGCTGTTCCGGCGCCCAGCCGGCATAGCCCACCGCGAACAGCGACTTTTCCGGACCCTTCTGCTCGGACATGGCGCGCAGGACCTTGCGCACGTCGCTCACCGCGAAACCGTTGTTGACCGTCGCGGTGGCTTTGGCGGTGGCGAAGTCGCTCGAATGCAGGACAAAGCCGAATTCCTGGCGGACCGGACCACCGAAATAGACATCGAGCTGGGTATCGGTGTCGGTTTTTGCCACTTCCAACTGCTGCAACATATCGGTCAACGGCAGTTTCACCAGAGGCTTGTTGATGATCAGGCCCATCGCGCCCTCGGCGTCGTGGCGCACCACATAAATCACCGACCGGGCAAAGCGCGAATCCTTCAACGAGGTGTCGGCGACCAGCAATTTGCCGGTGAAGCTTTGCGGCAGCGCCTCTTCGGCGACCCCGGCCGACGTGCCACCGATCAGCAGAATGAATACGGGAAGCAATATGCGGAGTGAAAATCTCATAGGCTTTACCTAGCGGGGGGTTGATCCAGGGGGACGACGGGAAGTTCGCCGAGTTGCGGCGGCGTGTGCGGTTTACTGGCGATTTCGAGCACCAGCTTTTTGATCACCGCGTCGGCGAAGCTGAGCGTCTCGTCGACGGTCACCACGAAGGCGCCCGGGCCGCCGACAACGTCCTGCGCGAAATGGGCTTCCAGGGTGATGCCGCGAAACGGCCGCGTGCTGCCGGGCCGGCTGATCGCCAGCCCGTTGATGGTGATGCCGGCGGCCAAGGCCTGCTCGCGCGCGAACGCCAGCGGCACGCCGCCCAAATTGCCGGCATCGGCGGACACATCGATGATGCGGCGCAGGCCGGCATAATCGTTGCTCTCGATCAGGTTCTGGGAATAAACGATGGCGTTGCTGATGGAATTGTAGCTCACCGCCGCGCGGGGGGCGGCGACCAGCTTCGCGCCGAACGCCGCCGCCGATTCAAGCCCGTCGACGACGGTCCAATCGACAATCGTATGCTGCGAGTCCGGGCCGCCCCATTCCACATAGGCGATGGCGATTTTGCCCAGAAAGCCCGAGCCAATGGCCGACAAAACCTTGGGATGAGCGAGCGCGCGGGCATATCCCTCGCGCTGCAGGCGCAACTCCTCATCGTCGATTGAGCCGGACCCGTCGGCCGCTAGCACCAGTTCCAGATCCACCTCTTCGGCAGCGATTGCCGGTGAAAACAGGCCGGCCGTTAACGTTAACGCGATAATCGCTGTACTCGCGGTCAACCGGTGCATCACGAACTCCGTAAAATCCAACCTAACCAGCATACAACGCCCAGCGCCACCCGGCCCAGCAATATCGAGTCGCAGGGTTAATGGGCGCATGGTTAATTCGAGCCGTTGGCGAGTCGCGAAATGAGGTCATTAGTTAACACCGCGCGGGAGCGAGAATCAGTTATGGTGCAAGGGTCTTGGCCATGACGAACGACGCTGACATTGCCGCCCTCGACGCCGCCGATCCGTTGGCTGGGTTCCGCGACGCCTTCAGCCTGCCCGACAATGTGATCTATCTATGCGGCAATTCTCTGGGGCCGCCGCCGCGTGATGCCGGCGACCGGCTGGCTCAGGTTACTGCCGACCAGTGGGGCGCCCATTTGGTGCGCGGCTGGACCGAGGACGACTGGATTGGCCTGCCCGGCCGGGTCGGCGACAAGGTCGCGCGCCTGGTCGGGGCTAAGCCCGGCGAGGTCGCGATCGCCGATTCCACATCAGTGAATTTGTTCAAGCTGTTGGCGGCGGCCTGCGATTTGCGCCCCGGGCGCGCGACCATCTTGAGCCAGGCCGATAATTTCCCCACCGATCTGTATATCGCCCAAGGCCTCGCCGGCCTGTCCAATGGCAACCGGCGCCTGCGCACGGTACCCGCCGGCGACATCGCCGACGCCATCGACGACGACACCGCGGTGGTGATGCTGTCCCATGTCGATTACCGCACCGGCGCGCTGTTCGATATGGCCGCTCTCACCGCGGCGGCTCATGAGAAAGGCGCGCTGGTGCTCTGGGACGTCGCCCATTCGGCCGGCGCCCTGCCGGTCGATTTGAACGGCGCCAACGCCGACTTCGCCGTCGGCTGCGGCTACAAATATCTCAACGGCGGGCCCGGCGCGCCGGCCTTTCTGTTCGTTGCCGAGCGCCACCAGGGGGCGGCGCGTTCACCTCTGTCGGGCTGGATGGGTCACGCCACACCGTTCGATTTCGGCCCAGACTATAAACCCGCCGACGGCATCACCCGATTTTTGTGTGGCACCCCGGTGGTGCTGGCTGTCGCCGCGTTGGAGGCAGGCATCGACGTGGCCCTGGCGGCGGATCCAAAAGCATTACGCGCGAAGTCTCAGGCGCTCGGCGATCTGTTTATCGAGCGCGTGGAAGCGCTGTGTCCCGCCGATGATCTCAGCCTGTTTTCGCCCCGCGCCGCGACCGATCGTGGCAGCCAAATATGCCTGACCCACCCCCAGGGCTACGCGGTGATGCAGGCGTTGATCGAGCGCGGCGTGGTGGGCGACTTCCGTGCGCCCGACATCATGCGCTTTGGCCTGGCGCCGCTCTATCTGCGCCATGCCGACATCGACGAGGCCGCGCGAATACTGGCCGAAGTGCTGACGACAGGCGCTTGGGATCAGCCGAAATATCACGACCGCGCGGCGGTCACCTAACATCAGAGGAAATCCATGACCGGCCCGAACGACCCGCCAGAAACTGGCGCCCATACTGATTTCCCCGACAATGACACCTACAGCGACTATCTCGGCCTCGATACGCTGCTCGCTTGCCAGCAGCCGAAGACCGACCACCATGACGAGATGATGTTCGTCATCATCCATCAAGCCACCGAATTATGGATGAAACTGATCCTGCACGAGGTCGGCGCGGCGCGCGCGTGCATCGCCGACGACGATTTGGATCAGGCGCAGAAAATGCTGGCGCGGATCTCGCGCATAGAAGCGCAACTAATCCAATCCTGGGATGTGTTGTCGACCCTAACCCCGACCGAATATCTGCGCTTTCGCGACCAACTCGGTCAGGCTTCGGGCTTCCAGTCCTGGCAATATCGCGCGGTCGAGTTCTCCCTGGGTAACAAGAACCCCCGCCTGCTGGCGCCCCACGCCCATCGCCCCGAAATCCATGCCCGCCTGCAAGCCGCACTCACCAGCCCAAGCCTGTACGACGAAGTCATTCGCCTGCTCGCCCGGCGCGGTTTCGCCATCGCCGCCGATCGGATCGAGCGCGACTGGACCCAAGCCTATCAACCCGATGACAGCGTCCACGCCGCCTGGCTCGCCATCTACAGCGACCCGGAGCAACATTGGCAGCTCTACGAATTCGCCGAAAAGCTAATCGATGTGGAGGACTGGTTTCAGCAATGGCGCTTCCGCCACATGAAAACCGTGGAGCGCATCATCGGCTTCAAGCGCGGCACCGGCGGCACCGCCGGCGTCTCCTATCTGCGCCATGCGCTGGATATCTATTTCTTCCCCGAGCTGTGGCAAGTGCCAACCGCGTTGTAGCGGCTTGGATGGTGACCGCTGGCGGGCGCTGATCGCCGACCACCCTCACACCGCCACGCGAATCGGGCACTCGCCGCAAGCCGGTCCGTCGCACAGGCGGCAGATCCTCAGCTTGTGAGCATCGTCGCGCGACACGGTTTGCAGCATCTTGTCCAGTAGCGCCGCCAAACTCGCCTGCTCCTCCTCATCGAGCCGGGCCAATACAGGGATCAATGCCGTCTCGCGCGCCTTCAAAATTCTGCGCCGAAGCGCCGCGCCGCGGGCGGTCAGGTGCAACGCCACGCCACGTTTATCGTGAACGGCCGCACGCCGTTCCGCGAACCCTTCGGCGACCAAGCGGTCGACAAGGCGCACGGTTCCTGTGTGAGTCAGACCAAGCAACCGGCTGAGGCCGTCATTGGACAGACCGGGCTGATGGCCGACGGCGACGATCGCCGCCGGTGTCTCGCCGGAATGCCCGGAGCTGCGTTCGACAGCGGCGCGGAGTTCATCGTGTAGGCCAAGGACGGCGGCGCCGAGCCGATTGACGGTGTTTAGCGTTTGATCAGTCATTAAAAAAATATGTGACTCACACACTTGAAAAGCAAGGGGTCGATATTTATGTGTATGACACACATATATTGATGAGGAACCTGAAATGAACACCGCTTCCAGACGAGAGGTGCTCGGCGTCATCGCCGGCGCAGCACAGCCTATTGCCAACGACGACAGTGGACGCGTTAGCGACGCCGTGCCCGCCGTCGCCGCCGGCGAGACGTTCGCTGGCACTTGGCCGTTCACCGCCCGCTACGCCACCGCGCCGGGTTTCCGCATGCACTATGTAGACGAAGGCGCCGGTCCTGAAACCTTTCTGCTGCTCCACGGCGAGCCGACCTGGAGTTATTTGTATCGTCAGCAGATTCCGCTCTGGGCGCGCCTCGGCCGGGTCATCGCGGTCGACCATATGGGTTTCGGTAAAAGCGCAGCGCCACAAAACCGGACTTATTGGCTGCAGGACCATATCGACAATCTCGAGCGCTTCGTGCTCGCCGAAGACCTGCGCGACCTTACCCTGGTGATGCATGATTTCGGCGGTCCCACCGGCATGGGCCTGGCCATCCGTCACCCTGGCCGGATCAAACGCATCGTCTCCGTCAACGGCCCGACACCGCTCGGCCAACCGGACCTGATCGACCGTCTAACCGCGAATGCCGGCGACGCGCCCTGGTTTCAATGGATCATGGAGGCGGAGCGGGACGGGGTTCTCGACGATGTGCTCGGTCAGCTCGATTACAACATTTTGTCAACACTGAAGCTGAACGGGTTCGAGCGAAACGAGATCATTACCGACACCTGGCTGAAAGCTTACCGGGCGCCCTTCCCGACGCGGGCACACGCTGCTGGCGCGATCGGCTGGGCGAAGGGCTTTGCCAACGGCGACCATGTGTTCGAAACACCGGACGCGGCCACAAAAGCTGCGCTGGCAACCAAACCGGCACTGGCACTGTGGGGGACGGCGGACAGAACCCTGCACGCCAAGCACTTCCTACCGTTGTTCGAACAGGCGTTTCCGAATGGCACGACCCGCCGCCTGACCGGCGCGGGTCACTACAGTCTGGAGGATGCGCCCGGCGAGACCGCGCGACGGGTCGCGCAGTTTGTAACGGCCTGATCGCGTCAAACGACGAGCTGCTACGTTCCAGCGCCGGCGAAGGCCTCTCGCAGGCGCTCGCAGGCCAGGCGTTGCGCCGCCTTGCCGTCGTCGAGATAGGGCGCGAAGGAAAAGAAGCCGTGGATCATGCCGGGCCAGTCGACATGTTCGACCGGCGTGCCGGCCGCCGCCAAGGCTTCGGCGAACGCCACGCCTTCGTCGTGCAACACGTCGCATTCCGCGGTGATCACCAGCGCCGGCGGCAAGCCCGATAGGTCGGGCGCCTTGACCGGCGACGCGCGCCAGTCCGCCATATCGTCGGGTCCGCGCAGATAATGGTCCTGGAACCACAGCATGCCAGCCTCGGTCAACGGTCCGAAGCCGGATGCGTAGGTCTGGTAGGACGGCGAATTGCAGGCATAGTCGGCCAGCGGATAGACCAGAATTTGCGTGATCAACGCCGGTCCGCCGGCATCGCGCGCCATCAGGGCCACCACGGCGGCAATATTGGCGCCGGCACTGTCGCCGGCAACCGCCACCGAAGCAGGGTCGGCGCCGTGCTCTCCCGCGTTGTCGGTGAGCCATTGAGTGGCGGCGAACGCGTCCTCGATGGCGGCGGGAAATTTATGCTCCGGCGCCAGGCGATAATCGACCGACGCCACCACGCAGTCCGCCCCAACGCAGAGCACGCGGGCGACCTCGTCGTGGCTCTCGAGGCTGCCGATCACATGACCACCGCCGTGAAAATAGACCAGCAGCGGCAACGGGCCGGCGGCTTCGGCTTGCGGGCGGTAGAGGCGAACCGTCAACGCGCCGGCCGGCCCGGGCACCCTAATATCCTCGATCGAGCCGACCGGGGTGCGCTCCTCGAGCGGGGGCCCGGCCACTGAGTCGAACTGCGCGCGCGCATCCACCGGTGTCATTTCGACAACCGGCTTGAGATCGGCCGCCGCCATTTTTTCAATCAACGTGACGACTTGCGGATGTAGGGCCATAATGGCATTCCCCGAATATGGTCAATCGGTCGGCTTATCGCGACCGTTGGCCCGCAGCTTAGAACAGTATCCGTCCAGATTGAACAAGGCACGCGCCCCATGCATGAGATCAACATTCCCGAAATCGTCGCTGAAGTTACCGCCGCCCACGACCGCTACGAGCAAGCGCTGACGACGAACGACATCGCGGTGCTCGACGAATTGTTTTGGGACAGCCCCCACACGCTGCGCTACGGCGCCACCGAAAACCTTTACGGGGCCGACCAAATCGCCGCCTTTCGACGCGCCCGCTCGACCGCCAATCTCGAACGCGACGTGCCTAAAGTGGTGATCACCACCTATGGCCGCGATTACGCCACAGCCAATCTGGAATTCAAGCGGGTAACGAGCGAGCGCATCGGCCGCCAGAGCCAAACCTGGCTGCGCACCGACGACGGATGGCGCATCGTCGCCGCCCATGTCAGCCTGATGATCGAGCCCGCGGGCTAGGCTGCGTCTCTATTTTCCCCAGCGCAGCGCCAACGGACCCACATCGCGCGCCAGGGCCAGCAATCCGTCGCGCGTGGCGTCGTCCAACGGCGCGAAGGGATGGCGTACCGCATCGCTACGAATGACGCCGCCCGCCATCATCACCGCCTTGGCGGCGCGCAGATTGCACTGGCGGTTCTCGAAATTGATCAAAGGCAGAATGCGCGCATAGGCCTGGTTCGCCGCCTCGGTGTCGCCAGCTTGATAAGCCGAAACCACCGGCTTAATGAGGTCGGGCAGCAGCGCGCTGGGCATGGTGCCCGTGGCGCCGGCGGCGAGATCGGCCATCAGGGTGATCGATTCCTCACCGTCGAAGGGGCCGGCAATAGCCTCACCGCCGGCGGCAATCAGCGCGCGCAGTTTGGCCGCGGTGCCGGGCATCTCGATCTTGAAATAGCGCACCAGAGGGATTTCGTGCGCCAGCCGCGCCAGGAAACCCACGCTCAACGCGACCCCGCTCAAGGGCGCGTCCTGCACCATGATCGGCAACCCGGCGGCCTCAGCCACGGCGGCAAAATGTTCGAATACGCCCGCCTCGTCGGCCCGTAACAGGGCACCGTGATAGGGCGGCATCAGCATCAGCGCGCTCGCGCCGGCCGCCGCCGCGCGGCGCGCCCGCTCGACCACGATGCGCGTGCCATAATGGCTGGCGGTAACGATCACCGGCACCCGCCCGCCGACATGCTCCAGGCACAGATCGAGCAAGATATCGCGCTCGCCATCGGACAGGGCAAATTGCTCGGAATAATTGGCCAGAATGCAGATGCCGTCGACGCCCTGGTCGATCATACAATCGAGCACCCGGCGCTGGCCGTCGAGATCCAAATCGCCAGCCGTGGTGAACGGCGTCGGCGCAATGGGGAAGACGCCGCTAAACGGCTCCGGGGCGGTCAACTCTGCCATGATGGTTTTCAGTAAAACGGGGTTACGTCAAAAACGCCCTACCGTGCCATAAGCGCGGGTATGAGGGCTAGCCGGGTTCTTCGGCGGATAGCTAGCGGTTCAATAGTGGGGGAAAACGTTAGGACTGGCTCGCCGCGTTGCCGATCGCGTTACCGTATGCGCCGAAATAATCGCTCAGTCCGGTGCCCAGCGTGAACATTCCCGCGACGGCGACAATGGCGATAAAGACGATCAGAAAGGCGTATTCAGAGGCAACCGCACCCCGGGTTTCCCGCTTAAGGCTAAACAGGACCTCATAAAGATAGTTAAGAGCGTGCATGCCTACTCTCCCGCAATATTCGATCGTCTAAATATAGCACAAAAATACAGTGACGTCGCGCTATGGCTGCCAATACAAGTCTACGACCTGGAAAACCGGCAACTGACAATCAAAGTCAGAAGAACAGAGTTTGGTTAATTTAAACTAAACCTAACGTGTGGTGGCGCACCCGTTCGAACTTTGTTCGAACTCATCTTCACAAAAGAGGGCAACCATTCCGAAAGGAATGGCCGCCCGGGAAGACTCGAACTCCCAACCTCCTGATTCGGATTCAGGCGCTACCCTAACAATATCAGTCAGGCGATGGGTCGGCATTGCACGTCCGCTTTGCCCCCAGTAACGGTCGTACTTTGCGACACCCGCCGACGACCGGGATTAGCCATAAGCAGTCATTGGACGAACCAGCATATGTTTTGTTACTTGCTCACTCGGGCAGACCAGCGGTGATGAGATCGCTAGTAAGAGCTTCCATCCGTTCAGGCAGGCCAAGCGGTGCCAACTCGTATGCTCCCGCCCGGAATTGAGGTTCGTACTTAAGCAGACTTTGAGCAACCTCTTCGGCTTCCGCAAGGCGGCCCAAGCGAACATAGATTGCTGCAAGGATAGCGTGAGCAGGAGCAAATTTAGAATTCGATTGGAGTGATCTTTCGGCAGCCTCCACAGCCTCGGTATAGTTGTCGGTACAATAATGGATAATGCAAAGGGTACCCTCTGGGCCAAATCGCATTGGATCGAGCGGATTTAAGCGGATAGCACGTTCCGCAGATTCAATCGCCGTATCGTAATTGCCAAAAATCATGTGCGCTGCCGCTCGGTTCGTGTGAGTGCGCGCACCATTTGGGTTAAGAGTTATGGCTTTATCTACAGCAGCTAAGGCGGTCTCTTTGTCAGACCCTAACGAGGCATAGATAAAACCGGTAAATGCCAGTGCATTGGCATCATCGGTTTTGCTCTCGATGACGGCACGACAATGACCAATTGCGTCCTGTTTTACTTCCGGATCAAATCCGCCACGCGAATATTTATGCCAACAAGTGGCAGCTGCCAGCCCATGAGCCGAAGCATAATCCGGCTCAAGTCGAATGGCCTCATTGAGTAGGCTAAGTGCCTTTTCCGCCTCTTCGGTGGAGTTTATCCAAACATGGGGCAGTGCGCGCAGATAGAAATCGTATGCGTCGAGGCTGTCGGGGCGCTTGCGTCTGGTGCGTTCGATCTCAGCAAAGTTTATTGAGGGCTCAATTGCGCCGACAACACCTTCTGTGATGCGGTCCTGAAGATCGAAGACTTCTTCAAGCGATCCATCGTACCGCTCCGCCCAAAGGTGATTGCCTGTCTCTGTATCAATCATCTGGGCAGTAATGCGAATACGGTTGCCGCCCTTGCGAACGCTGCCTTCGAGAACATAGCGAACGCCTAGTTCCTTCCCAATTTGTCGAACGTCAATGCTTTGGTTTTTGTAAATGAAGCTTGAATGACGTGCGACTACGTAGAACCAGCGAAATCGGGAAAGGGCCGTGATGATGTCTTCGGCCATGCCGTCAGCGAAATACTCTTGTTCCGGGTCGCGCGACATGTTGTCGAACGGGAGAACGGCGATGGAGGGTTTGTCGGAAACCGTAGGTGCAACGCGTTCCGTTGGACGCTGTTCCTCGATTTCTTCTAGGTCGATTTTATAAGCCCGCACGGGCTGGCTTATGTTCTTTACCTGCTGGTTGCCAAGATCGGTGAACGCGATCCCGGGCGCGCTGCGGACATGCTCGTGGACATTACTCGAAATGCAGATACCACCCGCTTCAGCCAATCCCTCCATTCGCGCGGCAACATTCACCCCATTGCCGTAGAGATCACCACCCTCCACGATGACATCGCCGAGGCTAATGCCGATACGGAGTTCGATACGCTGATCTTGCGGCAACTCAGAATTGCGATCAGCAAGCGCTTGCTGGATGGCCACCGCGCTATTTACGGCATTCGTGGCGCTGCCAAACTCGGCAAGCGCACCATCGCCGGTAAACTTGAAAATACGTCCGCCGAACTCTGCGGTTGTGGGTGCGAACAGCTCGCGTTGTAGCGATTTTAGGCGATTAAGTGTGCCAGCCTCGTCCGCTTCCATCAGCCGGGAATAGGCGACAACATCAGCAGCCAGAATAGCAGCGAGACGCCTTTGGACACTTTCTTCGGTCATTGCGGCTTATCCCCCTTAACAGGGGAGTTTATGGCCAAAGGTATACGCAGTCTATGAATGCTCCTGACGACTGCAATGGGTCAACAACGGTCGTACTCGCCCATCGCTCATGACGGCGGCATTACCCTGGTGATCTCAACTGGTCGACGCAACACTTTATCTTGGAAGCAAAGATGGAGTGATTGGATATGGGTCAAAGGTATCGTCCAGGTTTAACGTCTGCGCAGAAGACGGAGTTATGGGATCGCTGGC